>Ga0247824_10000273_pt1 | contig 23929 bp, 18 predicted proteins | sample 13C_PalmiticAcid_FD_194412 | JGI IMG/M metagenome (GOLD analysis project Ga0247824, IMG submission 194412) | Soil microbial communities from agricultural site in Penn Yan, New York, United States - 13C_PalmiticAcid_Day48 | ecosystem: Environmental > Terrestrial > Soil > Agricultural land...
ACCCACGGGCACCAGCAGCGCAAACGGTCCCAATCCGATGCCGCCCTCCCTCCGCAGACTCCCTCCAAGAGGGCGAAGCCCGTCCAGACACCATCCAAGACGCAGCATTTCCAGCCCGAGACCATGGCCGCCGTCGTCCTCACTCCCTCCTTGGCTCGGGCTGCCCTCACCCCCGTCGCTGCAGCGGTGCCGACCTCGGTCAGCCCGACACCCCAGAAAGACGGCCGCATCCTCGGCCTCTTTGATCTCCTCTCCGGCACACCATCCAGGTCCACCGTCCTCTCAGCTGCTCCCAGCCGCCCATTCTCCGCCGTAACTCCAAGCAAACGCCGCGCCACAGACGTCCTCTCAGCGGGAGCAACAACAACCCCAACAACCGCCCGCTTTGCCATCACTCCGCAGTCCAAACGCACCACCACGGCCACCACCACCCAACTCCTCTTCCCAACCGCCTCCACGACCCCCCGCCGTCACGACAAGAACAACCCCACGCAAAACACCACGCCCTTCAAAACCCCGTCCACAAACCGCGTCACCAAACGCCCGTCCTCCTCGTCCTCCTCCTCCGGGAGAACGCCAACCTCCTCGACCCCGTCCTTCCTCCGGCGGCGCACGCTGTCCATAACCGGCGCAGCCACAGCCACAGCCACCCTCTCGCGCGTGGACGAGCAGGATGAAGACGCGGGCAGAACGGGAGGGAGGGAGGAGGAGGAGGAGGCCGCCAAGGCCGTCGGGCCGCTGCGCCTGCCGCGGAAGCTGGGCGGGATCGGGCGGAGTCTGAGCAGCGTCGTGGCGGGGCTGCGGAAGTTGGAGGAGGAGGCGTTTGAGGAGGAGGAGGAGGCTATGAGGGAGATGGAGATGGAGATGGATATGGCGATGGGAATGGAGATGGGGATGGGTGGTGGGTCTGCAATGGGGGTGGAGAGGAAGGGAGGGGTTGGTGAGGTTGTGGTGGGTGATAGCCAGGCGCAGGGTCACGGTGTTGGGGATGGTGTCGACGAGAAAGGAAATGCTGTGCCGGCGCCCGTACCGGGGCCGGGCGGCTTGCTGTCTGGATTTGACGACGAGGCGCTCTACGATAGCCTGGACGAAGAGAAGCAGAGGGGGCAGCAGCCGCTGCGGCAGTTCAAGAAGCGCGGGCAGAAACGCACCACGCGGCTGGTCAACATGCGGCCGACGAGGGCGAGGCGGCCGGCTCAGGGCCAGACCGGGGCGGGTGACCACGGGGAGGAAGACGAAGACGACCTCGTCCCGGAGACACAATTCAAGTCGGCCAAAACCCCAGCAACAACAGCGACAGATGTCAACGAACTCCGCCTCTCGGACCTCGACTCCGACCTTGACTTCGACGGCTCCGCCTCTGACGGAGAAGAAGAAAAAGACGCGGCAGCCAAAACCAAGCAGAGCAAAAAATCCGCCACGGCCAAGAAGACCGCCGAGAACCCCAAGACCGAGGGCGTCGTCAAGCGGGCGGTGCGCAAGGTCAAGGCGACGGCGCACGCCAACTTCAAGCGTCTCAAGCTGAGGAACACGGGGTCCAAGGGCGGGCCGGGGCACAACAGTCGGTTCCGGAGGAGGCGGTGAGAGTGGGATGTTGGGTTTGTTCGATGCTATATAGGACGGTCATGATGAATGATTGCATTGTAGGGCGTAGCATGGCATGGCATGTTTTGTGGTTGCATGTATGGGGAACATGGGGTATGGAGTATTGCTAGCATTGCATGGACATGGCTTGTGTATGGTTGCTTGTTTGGGGAAGTTATAGAAATATCTGCATTTGCTCAGGGTATTTCGCTTGTAGTTTTGGCATCAGCATTCAAGGCGCGGCGTGGAATGCACCTGCCTCTGTCACAATCAAGGTATGCCTTGGACTATTTTAGAACTTGTGATTGATAGCCGACTATCCCAACTTTATTAATGCAAGGACTGATCCCACGAGTATAGCACCTAAACGCCTATAAATCGGCTCGTCTCTCTAACACCAGGTTTTCCGAGATGCCGAGCAACACAAGGCTCTAAGAAGAAATGTAGAAAAAGAAAGGAAAAAAAATACTAAAAGAAAACGCAGCGACAGCTGTGATGGTATGGTCTGATATATCTCCCACTCAGTCCAACTTGATTCCTTCCTTTTGCTCTCTCCAATCACCCCCCTTCGTTACTCAAGCGATGACAACACTCCCCGCCGTGACCGTCACCGTGGCCGTGGCAGTCCCCGTCACAGTCTCCCTCTCAGTCGCCGTCACTGTCTCCCGCACCGTCTCCTTCTCCGTCACCGTCAAGCGCTGGGTCACAGTCGCTGGGCTGCCCGCACCGACACTGGCGGTGCTGGTCACATCAACCGCCCCGTTCGCCAGGCCAGGTGACGTCGTCGCCGTCGCAACCGCCGTGGCGGTAGTGGTGGTCGTCGTCTTATCCTCGATCGGAACGACGACCAGCCTCGGGCGGGTGGAGGTCGCCATGGTGGTGGGGCCTTGGACGGTGGTGAAGGCGAAGGAGGCCGGGACGGTAAACGCGGGGAGCTGCTGCGAGGAGAGGGGCGGCGTCACCGTGGACTCGGGGGTGGGGTCGGCAACGTCCGGGTCAATGGTCAGGGTGATGGTTGCGGTGCCGGTGGGGACGGCAATGGTGGCGGTGCGGGTGATGGGGTTGGTCGGGAGGTTGGAGGAGGTGGTTTGTGAAGTCCTGGTTGAGCTGATCGTCGCCCGGGTGGCTGAGCTGGTCGTTGTGCTGGCAGAGGAGGTGGTGGCGGGTTGCACCAGAGAGGAAGAGGGAGAGGAAGACGATGTCGTCGCCGGAGTAGGGTCGACTGTCACGGTGACGGTTCCGAAGCCAGAGGTGGTGACAATGACGACCGTGGTTCTGGTTGTGGGGCCAGCGCTGGATTGAGAAGCGGCTCTAGTGCTCGCTGAAAACGTTGTTGAACCGCCAGCTGACACTGACGTCGACGACGACGCAGCAAGCGAAGTACTCGGCACCAACGCATCCGGAATCGTCCCCAGAATCTGCCTGGCCGCGGCAATGTTGTAGCAACCCAGACTCACGCCCTCGGTCGAATTCATAGGCATGGCGAAGCAGGCGGTACCGGCGATGGCGCAGGGAACAAGCTCAAAGCCGTCGCCGCCAGCGCAGGAGGCGAGTCCTCCCGCAACGCATGCCGTCTGGCCCAGCTTGCAGGCCGACTGCTTGGTCAGGGTCGCGAAGATGGTATTGAACTCGCGCGCGTTCCGCAAGTTGTTCTGGTACACGTCGGGAGAGACGGTGGTGGTCGCCGGTGGAGCAATCTGAATGGCCGTTGGGATGACGGTGAGAGGCGTCCCTGTGATGGTGAGGTGGGTCGAAGATGACGAGCCAGGGAGGCCAGAGGAAAGGCCCGAGGAACTTGGCGAGCCCGTGGCAGTGGTAGAGCCAAGCGCGGCTGATCGGCTCGACGAGCCCAACGCACTTGACCCTGATGCGAGGGCCGAAGAGCCCGTGGCGGTGGTGGAGCCAAGCGCGGCTGATGGGGTCGACGAGCCCAGCACACTTGACCCTGATACGAAGGCCGACGAGCCCAACACACTTGATCCTGATGCGAGGCTCGAGGATGCCGACGCACTTGACCCTGATGCGAGGGTCGGGGATGCCGAACTGGATCCGCTGCCGGTAGTCGGCAGCGCCGTGGAAGCGACCAAGCCGCTGCTGAGTGAAGTTACCGACCCCAACCCTGTGGAGGAACTGCTGGTGGTCGAAAGAGCGAAGCTTCCTGCCAAGGTTGAAGGGGAAACCTGGCTGATAGGGGTGACGACGGGTCTGGCGGTCGCCGTTCCGTGGAGGGGAAGTGTGATAGCGCTGTGGAGTGACTGGGACGGGGTCCGCAAGCTGGTGGACGACGGAGTCTGTGAGCTGGCTGAGCTGGAGGCCGGGCTGACGGCAGTCGAGCTTTCCACGCCGGTGGCTAGCAAAGTCGATGAGCAGACTGATTCCGTGTCCGTGTCCGCGGGCGCCAGTGTCGAACTCGGTAGGTTGGTGGGCAGCACACTCGTCGAGCCAGTGGAGATTAGGCTCGCCGCGGTCGCCGTTGTCGAGGTCGAGGGTAGGGGGATCCCGGTTGGTACAACCGTACCAGTAGAATGTGAGCTCGCCGCTGTCGCCGTTGTCGAGGTTGAGAGTACGGGGACGCCGGTCGGTACCACTGTGCTGGTGCCTTGGCCATTTCCGCTTGAGGAACTGCTCTCGCTCGTTGATGCTGCTAGAACTGTCGAGCTGCTGCCAGTGTCAACTGGTGCCTGTCGTGGTGCCTGGCCTGCCCCCCCAAACCGCGGACGGCTCCGCAGAGGACCTGCCTCGGCGGCAGCGACGAGCGCCAGGGCGCGTAGTATTAAAGTGATATGCATCTCTCCTGGAGTGGCGGTGGTGTACAAGGTAGAGAGAGTCTTTGGTGGAAGCCGAAAAAGGAAAGATGTTCAACGGGGCTGCAAGGGCCTGCCTGCGAGGGAAAGATGGGAGGAGAAGAAGTCAAGTTGTGGAATCGGAGCAGACTGGCTGCTCGAGGAAGAATTAAGAAGCGGCCTGTTCGAGTGGCAGGTGCGTGTGTCACGAAGCCCCGGCTCACGAACAATCACGCAGCCTTACAAAGAACAATGGGTGCTGAATGGGCGGCCACAACGACAAACAACCCACAAATGAAAACTGGGAAACGGAAAATGGGACAATGGGGGAAAAGAAAGAGGAAGCTGTATAAACAAGAAAGGGAGCACGGCAGAAAAAGGGAAACGCAGAGCCAGCAGCGGCCTCGCAAGTCGATGACTCCATCGTGTGCCCTGGTCAGCCCCGAGTCTATCACCTAGTAAACGATAGGCGCGTCGCCGGCCTGACGCGCTGCGGCAGGACGAACGGCCAGCAGCGTCGCGGGAAGGCAGGGCGACAGGGCGACGGTGACATGGTGTGCTTCTGGCGCATGCGAGATGACGGGGGCACTGCGGCCGCTGTGGCCGCGATGACTGGCACCCAATAGCCTGGGGTCGAGCCGGGGAGGTGTGAGGAAATAGCCATATTGAAGCTCCGTGGTTGTCGACGGCGTGTGTAAGCGCCCGTCGCAATTGGAGCTTGCAAGCTGCAGCAGTCGGGTGCCGCTGCACGTTTCTGAACGGGCAATGAAACAAGCGCCGGGGCACCCTGATTGGCTGCGGGGTCCTTCCAGTCGCATGTTTGGGGAGCTGCTGGCCAACCAATTGCTGCCCGTTCAGGCAGTGCCCAGGCCCTGAAACAGGCAAGGAGCATGGGCCATCTGCGGTCTGGGCTCGGGAGCTTCCCGCCCCTCGGCTTACACAGACAGGAAGGAGGGGATCGGAGCCACCAGGCAATTGCACTGGTAACATGTTTGGTGCTCACTTCTATCTGGCTAATGCATGTCTCTAACTGATGCATATCCCCGTCCCCCAATGATCCACCCCATCGCGACATTCCCTCCGCGCCCCCCCACGCCTGAGATACTCCGGGATATGCTCCTCTATGTATGCACCATGCAACCAATCCGCGACCTCTGCGTCCGACCCTCCATGCAGCCACAACCAACCCCCCATCCCCCGCTCAGAGCTCATCCTCATCCAAGTCCCAGACATCCGATCCAAATTCGTCGGGGGACCACAGCCGAACAACTGTCGGTCCCGTGCTCGCTCCCTCAAGGGTCTGCGCCGGAGGGCTTGGCTCGGGTCTCATGATCGGAACCCGCACCCGCCGTCCGGGCCCAACATTCAATACTACCTCCGGCGTCGACTCAGCACTGTCAAGCCGCATGGCCTTGGGCGGCGGCAGCACCTCCAGGTCCGAGGCGGAAGACACAAACACGCGCCGCTTCATCAGCTCGCGCTTGTCCCTAGTTGACCTGGTCGTTGTTGCGCTTCGGGCGTTGGTGTCGGTCCTGTTGGAGCTGGATGATCGGGAGGTGAGGTTGACCGCCTCGCGCGACCTGCCGTGGCCTACCCCCGAGGTCTCTTCTTCGGCCTCCGAAGTGAGGTCGATGATCTCGTGAGTCGTGCTGTGGCTGGGACCGTTCCACGCCGTTGGCGCCGATGGTTCGCGTGATCCGCTGCCGCTGCCGTTGTGGCTGTGATCATGGCCGTGACGATTACGGACCGTTGTTGTCGTTGCCGCCACATCACGAGGCGTGCTCTGGCGATGCCCATTCTGCTGAACAATCTTCGCCTCCGCCTGCCCCGCCCACGCCTCGCGAAACCGCATCCCCAGCGCCAGCGCCATCTGCCTCGCGACACTGTTCCCCACCAACTTCCACTGGTCCGCCCTCATGCCCAACAGCACCTCGCAATCGGGGAACCCCTGCGCCCGCCTGATCTCCTGCACCGTCAGCGGCCGGTCATCCACCCAGTGCAGTCCCGTGCCCGCCCTCGCGTCCGTCGGCTGGCTGCGCGTGGTGACGGTCAGAAACACATCCCCCGGATTGACACGCCTCCACCCCTGCGAGATGGCCGCCACGCGGAACCCGTCGTCGGGGAACAGCTCCCGCTCCGCGGGCGTCATGACGCCGCGGCCTCCGTCCCACGCCTTGGAAAAGTTCATGCCGTACGGGTGAGTCGGGATGGCGGCGATCTGGTGGCGGAGGCGCTCCGTCACGCCGGCGCAGACGCGGTGGTCCGGGAAGGCGATCGCCGGCTCGGCCTTGCCGTCCCCGATGAGCGGCAGGTCCGAGGTGCCCTCGCCGGCGCTGACGAAGGGAAAAGCGGTGGGCTGGAAGGAGCGCCGGACGAACGGCTCGCCGTTGCACATCTCGCCGAGGCCGCGGGAGGTGACGCCCGGGTAGTGGGAGTGGGACAGCAGTGGCGCCTCCGGGAGAGGGAGGCCGGGCGCGGCGAAGTAGACGAAGACGCGGTTGCGGCACTGGGGCGCGCCGTGGGACCAGGCGTCGCCCAGAATAAGCTGCGCCTGGTAGCCCATGCCGACGAGGGCGCAAAAGAGCTGCGAGAGCACGTCCTCGGAGCGGTTGTGGCGTGCCTGGACGATGCTCGAGACGTTTTCCAGGATGCCGTACTTGGGCCGGTAGAAGTCGACGAAGGAGGCGAAGGAGGCCACGAGAGATTGGTTCTTGGCCTGCGCCAGCGTCGTCTTGTCTTGGGTCAGCAGCGAGAAACCCGGGCAGGGGCTGCCGGCCGAGATGAACTCAACCTCGCCGGGCCGGGGGACCTTGTCCGAGTATTTCCCTTCGATCGCCAGCCGGAGGAGATCGTCCACCGACCCCAGAAACGGATTCGTAGCCTCCGGGTTGGGGCTGTTCGCCATGTACGTGTGAATGGCCCGGTCCCAGATGTCGTTGGCCCAGCGCATCTCGACCCCGCCACCATCCTCGAGTCCCCGGCCAAAGTTGCCGGCTCCGCAAAACAGATCCATCCCCCTGAGTTTGCGGAACGTCTGCCGGGTCGGTTCGAATCCCTGCCGCAAAGAAGCCGGGAAGTCTCCGTCGTAGGGAACACACCGCGACCCCCCGGCACCATCATTCAGTGTTTCGAGTCGGTGAGTAATGTAGAACAGGTTGCCAGTTCCTCCCCTGTCGTAAGGGGTGGGGATGGCCTCTCCCGGGTTAAAGAAACGCACGAGACACTTGCCAATGATCCGGGACGGCTTCGTCACCACCAGCTGATCCGTGTACACCAACTCGTTCGGCGCGGCATTCGCCCGGGGATCGACCAGGCGCCGACGTAGCAGCCGCCGCAGCCGCACGAACATGGTAGCGCCTTGCTTAAAGACGCCGACCACCTCGTACGGGTCGGCAAACGCCTCGTCCCTGGTGCGGACCGCGAGGACGGTATCGCCGGTGGCGAACCCAAGCTTCTGCGGGCCGTGGGAGCAGGCCAGGTGCGACCTCTCCAGCGTCACCCAGCGCCGGCTCTCGACCACGTACATCTGGCGCACAAAGAACTCGCCACGACCCTCGTTGTCGGGGTTTCCAAACCAGTCGACGTCGTGGACGCCCTGCACCTCGTGGTCCTTGACCCGCGCCTGGCGCCCTTCCTCGCAGGTACAGTGGTCCGACAGGAACAGCTCATTGGGCCACGGGTACTTCATCATGGAGCACGGCGTCTCCACGGGGCGGTAGAACCAGCTGACGTCGAAGCTGCGGGAGCCGTCCTTGTCGATGTGGACGTCCTGCACCAGGCCAAACCACCTGTCGTCCTGTGCCGACCCCTTGGACGCCACGCTGCGCCACTTGGTGCCGGTGGCCTCGCCGTCCCGCGGTGTCGAGATGGTGTCGCCGGCCTTGATCTGGTCGAGCACGTCCAGGGGGAGGAAGCACGCTTCGCTCGTGCGGGTCCTCTTGCTGCATGGGAGCCGGGTCGGGGGCGGCGTGGGCGACGTGTCAGGCTCGGGCGCCCGGTCGAACAGACCCGTCGGCCCAGTCCCGTAAAACCGGCTCGGCGGACAGCCGCCGGGAACCCGAAGCATCCTGCCGATGACCATGTGCCCGAAGCAGTCCTGGATATATTGCGTGACGATGGTCGGCGGCGCTTCCTCCTTGCCCTGTTTGACCATCGGGGTTGGGGGCGCCTTGGTCTGCTTGTACCGAGTGAAATAAATGGTCTCGTTGAACAGGTGAATCGAGAGGGGCTTCCGGGACCCCAGAACACCATTCATCTCCTTCCAAATGAAGTCGATGTTCGCCGCGACTGAGGTCCGGAAATCGTCATTGGGGTGCTGCCGCCGCCAGGCTTGGAAGGTGTGCGAGCTCCCGTGTGTCTGGAGCAGCCACCGCATGAATTCGGCCTTGAACGAGTTGATCTCGACCTGGCGTTCCTGGCTGATCATGGCGGCCGAATAGTCGACGGCGTGTTTGGCGAGGTCCGCGACCCACAGGAACGGGGTGTAGAACCGGGCGTACTCGATGGCGGGCCGGCCGAGGCGATAGTAGACATCCCGCTTGGTGTTCAGCCTCGACCGCACCCAGATCTGGCCCTGTACGCTGGGATGAGTAGTGTCATAGTTGCCGATGGGCAGCTCCGAGACTTCAACTTGCTGGACGTAATGCTTGGTCCCTCCGCTGCTGAGCACGCCGTCGAAGTAGAAGCGGTCGTGAGCAAACCGTGTTGCCAGGAGCTGCAGAGGTCGCATCTCATACTGGTAGTGGGCCCCGTTGACGTAGAAGGAAAAGGAGTCGAGCTCGAACTCGACAAACTCTCCTTGCGCAATCCTTTCCTGCGTCTCGGGTGTCTCCATCAGCGAAGCCACGGCATTCCACTCTTTGCTGGGCCGGAGGGGTGGGATGAAGTCTTCATACCGTGACCGAGGGTGGATTAGAGTTGACTGGGGCAGGTCGACAGAGATGTTCTTGCTGCGGACGGCCTCAAACTCGACGGGAGTGTGGGAATGGACGCTCCTGTCATCGAAGGGCGGCGGGGATCCCCGCGACAACGACTGGGGGGACCCCGGGTCGTCTGGCTCAGTGCCGTCGAGGGGCGCTTGCTGGTGTGCTGCCTCGCCGTTGACGTCCGGGGGGGCGAACCCGGCGGTGGACGGAAGCTCAGAGACTGATAAAGGCTTTTCGACGCTCGGCTCATCAGCTGGTGTGTCCTCGGTTGGATGCTGGGACTTTGGTTCCTCGGTACGTGTGACTTGGCCTGCCCCTTCAGGGGTTATCCGGAACTTGGCCATGGCGAAAATCTCCGCGGCCAACTCCAGGGTCAGCATCGGGCGAGCAGACATCCAGGGATGGACCGGTGTCACCAAGCTGGATAGAAGAAGGAAGAGGCAGTGTAATATGAAACAAGTCGAAAGGCCGGGAGGATACGAGCTGCCGACATGAGGACGGTGGTTCAGGAAGAGGAAGGAGGTTCAGGATAGCTCAAACTGAAATACTGGCGATGCTGGGTGGCTTGGGGAGTCTCGTATCATTCGTGAATAAGAGAGTCGAGAGCACGAAGAATAGCAGCAAACGAATAAATGAAGAAATCGAACCCCCTTCCGCCCCAAAAATAAAAACAAAAATAAAAAAATATATCCCCCGTTTGTCCTTTGCAAGAATACTCCCGGGTCCCAGCCAGCACCCGCTCAGCAACCAGACTGTCGCCGAGAATGGGCGACGGCAATCGCACAATAGGACCCCAGGGCCAATAGCGACCCAAGCACTTCCAGGTCGTCCACAATACCGGAACCCCAACCAGGGGGGCACTCGGCTTTCAACCGGAGGCTGTCAACCTTGCAAACCGCACAATGGGGTGCATGCCAGCCAGGTCAAAGGGGAATCGCTTCAGGAGCAGAGCGCGTTGGTAAAGAATTACGGGCACGCGCATTGTGACGCGAAGCCAGGAACGGAAACGGGACTGGAGCCAAGAAACGTAATTGACCAATTGGCGCGGATAGTGGCGCAGGGATGAGAACGACAGACCAAAGGAGAACCGAACACACTCCACACCGTGGATGCGGTTCAGAGTCTTGCAACTGTAAAGGCGATCTCGGATGAGGGTGGCCGCATGTACAGAAACTTGGTAAACAATCAAATCTTCCGAGCCGTTCCCGTTGATGAGCCGAGTTTGGGTCCTGGGCCGTTTGAAGGGAAGCAAAAAATACAGCAAGGAAGGGAGGAAAGGAGGCGAAGCAAGAGGACGTGGTCAAACGATCATGGTACAATATGTGATAATGAGATGTCATTGCACAAGGCGTGATAGTGGGTATACAGTTAGCCAAAAGCCTTCTTCTCAACAAGCTCCTGCTCTTGCTCCTGCTCGGCGAATTCGAGGGGGAGCTCTGATCTCAGATCAGACAGCGACTCTACCGAAGCCAGGTCAGGATTCACAGAGTTGACCATCTGCCTGAGCTGCGGCCACAGGTCGACCATGACCAAGTCCGTCTCCAGCTCGGGGAGCATCCGCTCCTCCTGCCAGCCCTCCTTGGGCCAGAACCACGTGCAGCCCGTGTCCCAGCGCATGTCGTGGAGCCGCTCTCTCAGCCGGTCCATCTCGGCCGGCTCCACCAGCTTCTTGCCCATCTCAGCAAAGTAGGCGATTGTGCGCATCGTGTAGTGGTAGTCAAGGTTGTGCGCCGTCTTGGCCTCCTCGCGGATGTACTCTTGGTCCCACCCGTCCAGCAGCCAGTCCATCACCCGCACCATCTCTGCGTGGTCGCCGCAGCACGCCAGCGCCAGCATGTACCGGTACACCGGCCGCCCGACGACATTGAACCGGAGCATCCCCGGCGTCACGCCGTCACCCGCGTCTCCGGCGCCTCCCTCGGGCTCGACGCCTCCGATCTCCGTGGGGACCGGCGCCGTAATGGCTGCAAACGTCTTCACTGCGTATCGGTGCGCCTTGAAGAGGAGCTTGTCCAGCAAGGCGGTGCCGGCGATATGCGCACGCGGGACCATCTTCCCTTCCTCCGCTTGCTCGAACGTCGTCAACTTCAGGGCCTTGCGGATCATGACGCAGAGTGCCTCGAATGACCGGGGGTCAACGCCCTGGGATGTCGTGGTGCGCTCGAAAACCTTCAAGAAGGTCATCAAGGTCTCGAGCAGGTTGTATTCGGCCCCCATGCGGCTATAAAGCACTTTCCGCCCGGCCAGGGCTTCCATAATCGTGTGCCAAGGGTGCCTGTCGTTGCTAGCTGCCTTTGTGTTGTGCCGATGAAACGCGGTAGTGAGTGAGATGGCCTCCTGAATTGAACCGGCCTGTGAGACCTCTCTGGGCATGTCCTGGTGTGCAACATTGGAGTTGGACCCCGCAGCAACCACCTTTGCGCCATCGGTTTTCTCCGCAGGATCATCCACGACAGTTTCTTCCCGCGGCGCTCTTGTGTGGAGGCGGCAGAGCATGGTGATCCAGGCATTGAAAACCGACAGCGGCAGCTTAGACAACTCCACCAAGCTCTTCTTGTCTGCCTTCGACACGGGCACCTTGAGAGCGCCGACGGATGCGTAATAGGGGCTGTCGTTCAGGTACCGCAAAGCCGCCATCTTGGACGGCGCATTTTTGACAAGAACCACGAGACACTTGCGAGTGGGCTTGAGCTTATCTTGGAGCATCATGTCGTAGAGCTCCTCAGGGCTCGGAGGCGTGAGCCTGGCAATCTCGAACTCACTGAGATTGCTGTCGTGGATGGGGAACACCTCTTTGGCGTCTCCAGGTCGGATCGCCGGCGACTCTGTGATCGGGCGGGCGTAGAGCTTCTCAAACATCTCGCCATACACTGCGAGGTCGGGTCGAAGGTTCGGCTGCGGTGGGTTCTCAAACACCACCCAAGCTTCCCTAGCATTTCTCGTTGCCTTCAGCTGTGCGGCCCACTCCAAGTAGATGTTGTGGCTGGATCGTGAGCCCGAAAAGAAGGGCGGAGGCAACGATCGAGTTTGTATCGTCGGGGACTGACCGAACATGGATCCGCCGAGCGCGCTCAGGGCTCGGTCGACAATGTCGTCGTTGTAGCCCGCTGCGCGGACAAGCATGCCCGCCTTCGCGCTCCTGCTAAGATCGTCTTCGGGGTCGCGCCGCTCGTCTATCCCATCCAAAGTGCGCCGGTACGGCGGCCAGGTCTTGGCCGCCCTGTCGGCGTTTTTGGCCTCGCCTTTGGTCTTTTGTAGCGCGATCAGGACCGCCCTAACGGCCCGGTAGCCGTTTTGATCCATCACAAGTGGCGGCTCGGTCGACGCCGCAAGCCGCAACATGTGGCGCTGGGCTGCCCAGTTGTGCTCCATGTGGTCGATCGGGCGGACGCGCGCGGGCCACGAAAAGTACTGCAGCGACTTGTTCAGGACGAGAGCCCGGGCTTGAGGACCCGTCATCGCCCGCGCTCCGCTGTCGAGACGTATCGTGACGAGGAAGTCGGCCGTGAGGCGGGCGAGCAGCGGCATCGCCGCAGGCCAACCCTCGCGACAATGCCAGACAAGACGATAGAGGAAGCCCATATAGTGGTGCCACGTCATGGCGGGTCCCTGGGATTTGTATGCCGGATGGTCCAGCTCGTCCTGCGGCCGCTCCGCGAGAATGTAATTCTCCTTGATGTACCGCACCAGGGCCAAGAAGGTGGCGGGTTCCTGGATCTTCTTGTCCTTGGCAAGGAGAATCTGGAGGAGAAATAAGGGCTTGCGGCATTTGCTCTGGAAGAATCTCTGGAGCTTAATGTCTCCGCTGACGGGAGAGAGGATCCAAAGCCACTGCTTGATGTCGGCCTCGGAGATACCGGTCTCATTCTCGAGCTGGGCTAGCCGACCCTTCCAATCCTCGGTAGCGCCCAGATACCGCTCCATCTTCAGGTCCACGTCGCGCCGACGAGCCAGAAGGGTGTGCCGCCGGAGAAAGGCCTGGGCTGCCAGCACGGGAAGGCGAAGACTCTTGTTTCCGGCGATGGCGCGAGCGAGCTGCCATTGGTCTGGTGTCCACGCCCGGTGCCGCCAACGGTGCAACATGCCGAGCACCTTGGAGGGCGAGTAAGGCGTGAAATCTTTTCCGTACCGCCTATGCTTGCCGGTATCTGGCAATAGCCACTCGCGGCCGAGTTGTTCTTCCGCTCGTGCTATCCAAAGTTCTTCCTGTTGCTCCATCTCTGTCATCTCCAAGAAACCCGTCGGTAGCGACCTCAGCTGGTCGGGGTCTGTTGGGAGCTCGAGGTGTGGAAACGTGAAATCGCGGTCCTTGAGGTGTGGTCGGCCAGACTCCGACCAGCCTGGCTCGTCTTCAGCCATGCCAGTCTCTCCCGTCTCGAGAGTCCGTTCCACAACTGAGTGCAAACCAGTCGGGTTCTCGAACAACTCGTCGAATCCATCTTTTGATTTGTTGAACGGCCTGTTGAGTTCGCCATTTGGGCTATCGCGCCGTCTTGTGTTGATCCGCGACCGTTGTTCTGGCGCATCATCGACCCGTCTGAGTCGACTTCCCCTCGGGGCTAACTGTTCAAAGATGCCGGCGGGAGCGTCGCGCTGGCGTTCCAGCTCCGCCTCTGCGGCCTGTTCGACTAAATGGATGACTCGGTCGAATGGGTCGTCTGCGACGGGCCAGGGCTCTGCCTGCTTGCTGCCATGGTGGTCGGTCGATTGCCAATGAAGAGCGCAGCGCGCCTGACGGCCGAGCCGCTAAAAGAGTCAAGTTAGTCCTCGACGAGCGAGAGCAGCAGCGGAGAGAAAAAGACAAAAGAGGCGGAATGCGACGCACCAGGCGAGCGAGCGCAGTGTACCCATCCGCGCGTCTCAAGGCAGTGATCCCCGCTCTCAGCATTGAATCTAGCAGCCACTCATCGTAGCAGCGGCGCTGGGCAGCTGTGGTCGCAGTAACAAAACGAGTCGTGTCCTCCAACCTCCGCTCCGTTGCTACTAGAGAGTTGGAGACGTTGAAAGTCGCCTGTGGTCCCTGAGACTTCTGGATCGAATTCAGAGTGGATTGGACCCACCTGCAGTTGTGCATGGCCACCTCCGTGAACAAAATAAGTCGTATACCGAATGCATGAATCCAGCTCTTACCCAGCACAAACCCAAAGTCTTGATGAAACAAAGCAAGGATATTTTTAAGTCTTTTGTACTTTTTTTTGTTTCTTTTATTCTCCGTTTTATTCTCAAAAAAAAATGGAGGCGTCTCAATCCATGGTTTGGATGTACGGCTTTTTTTGGTCAGAGGGAGATGGCCTCAGTGGGAGAGTGGGCATCCATCGACCGCCCCATAATTTTCCATGGGCTGCCCAGGCTCTTGGCAGACTCAACTTCCAAATCCCACCACACATCCCTGCCAGCAGCTTCTCGCATCCCGACCCGTGCGACACAACCACGCGCACTCGGCGGTTCGTCCATGCACAACACAAGGCCAACACACACCACGAGCACACATGCCTGCTCATCTCAAACGGAAACGCGCTCAAGGGGGGGAAGAAAAGCCCGCCGCTCCGACAGCTACTGCCGCTCTTGCTGCCCCAGCACCACCACGCCGAGCAACGCGCCAGAGCTCGATCCCCCCGCTCCCGGTCCCCGAAGACCCAGAGCCACGCCGCCGACGCCGAGGCCCCGACGACGCCAATGGACCGACAACCGAGCCTTCGCAGCCATCCCGTTCTCCCCGTGGGAAGGAAAATATACCGGTACATTCCGAGCAACAACAACAACAACAACAACAACAACAACCACGGCAGCACCAGCGAGGCCAGCACCAACAGCTCAAGCCGCCGACGCGCTTGACCCGTCATAGCGCCAGCCACGAGACACCGCCTGCGCCCCGCCCTTCCAACACCAACGTCCACCATTCCAAGCCCGCAGTCCTTCTTGCGAGCGACAAAAACTCGCCCATGGCAGTACCGGATACACAACGGCCGCCGCCGCGGCCACGGGCTGTCCCGGCAACCGCCACGGTTCCAGGGAGGCAGGGACGCCGGTTGTCCACCATCGATCCGTTCATACCCCACCAGCAGTCCGTTTCGGTGGGCCGCAGCAAGCCGATAATCATGACCACCTCCGTAGCCCAGCCTGGCCATACCGCGATCTCGCGACCGAGCGGGGCACCCGATGGCGCGGCGAGGACGACCGACGGTACAGGGCAGCCGGACCGCAACATTGACAAGGTCGTGCTGGGCGACATCTGCTTCCGCGCCTGGTACCCTTCCTACTACGGCAAGGAGGTCCTAGGCGACATCTCGGGCAACAACGCCAAGGGCGGCAAAGACGCGAAGAGCAACGGCAACGGAACGTCAGCGGCACACCACTACCACGAGGGCAGAGACGACTCAAACGGAGGCAAGACGCATGGCCGGCGAGACCGGGACCACCAACCACCTATGCTGGACAGGCTCTACGTCTGCCCTTGCTGCTTCAAATACTCCAAAGAGCTGGTCACATGGTGGGAGCATGTCCGCTGGTGTGAGCGCCGGGGCGTGGTTCCGGGGAACAAGATTTACACACATCCCAAGGGGAAGCGGACTGTCCTGGTGCCGTCTGGCCCAGCCCCTAAGCAGGGCAGAGGCAAGCGCGGTAGCGTCGGGCAGAGGATGGTCCAGGAAGTGGTACAGGACGAAGGCGAATGGAGCGTCTGGGAGGTCGACGGCGAGACAGACGTGGTAAGCAATCCCCCATTTCTTCCCCGGTCTCCATCCACAACGACCCTTCTAACTCACCCCGCCCCCAGCTCTTCTGCCAGAACCTCTCCCTCTTCGCCAAGCTCTTCCTCGACAACAAATCCGTCTTCTTCGACGTGACCGGCTTCAATTACTTCCTCCTCGTGCACACCCCACCACCGCCGCCGCCGCCCGCTCCCCTAACCTCCCCCGACCTCACCGGTCCGACTACCACCACCAACACCAATCCCCCCGCACAACAACCTCGCAGCCAGATCGTCGGCTTCTTCTCCAAGGAGAAACTCTCGTGGGACAACAACAACCTGGCCTGCATCCTCGTCTTCCCGCCCTGGCAGCGCAAGGGCCTCGGCGCCCTGCTCATGGGCGTCTCGTACGAGATCTCGCGGCGCGAGGGCCTGCTCGGCGGGCCCGAGAAGCCCATCTCCGACCTGGGCAAGCGCGGCTACAAGCGCTACTGGGCCGGCGAGATTGCGCGCTGGCTTCTCAGCCTTGCACCTCCGCCCTCCTCCTCCTCTTCTTCCGCTGGTGGTGACGAGGAAAAGGAAAAAGAAGAACAAACAATCGTGGTGGACGTCGAGGCCTGCAGCCAGGCGACGTGGATTGCGCCCGAGGACTGCCTGCTCGTGCTCCGAGAGATGGGCGTCGCGGAGGAGGCCGGGATGGGCCCTCCGCCCGCTGCGTTGCGACAGCCCGAGTCAAAGGTCGAGGAGGGTGCTGCTGCTACTGCTGGAAATTCTGGCGCCTCGGTGACGGAAGCGGCCGCTGCTGCAGCAGCTGCTGCTGCTGTGTCAGTGGAGCAGATGGTGCCGCGTGCGCGGATCTCGCAGGCGAGTGTCCGGGCGTGGGTGGCTACCAACAGGATCAGTCTGGAGCGGGCGTGTGATCCGGATGGGTTTGTCGAGGGGTATGCGCTCAAGACGAGTGCTGCTGCGTCGGAGGAGCCGGCTTGAGTCGTTGAGAGCCTGCCAGGGCTTGGGTATTGGGAATTGGGGGTATGGGGTAATTGGCGTTGGAACTGGGTTGGTCTGTGTTTTATTCAGGGAGTATCGAGATGGCCCCGAGAGGCCGTGGCCTGGCCTTGGTTGTTATACCCCCATCTGAATGCAATTTGAAGGCGGTAGTGTCTTGTCCGTCCGAGTTTCACGGCTTGTCCAGCTGATAATGGTGCGTTGAGCCATGGTAGCAAATGAAGGAAACAATACAGAACTCGAAGCAGGAACAAGAGGGATTCCTCGATCCCTCCAACCAAAACGGTTCTGAACACAAGAGATGCATTGGGTTTGAGTGTCTGTACACAAAAGGCCCTCGGTAAGCGGCGTGCCGTCGTTTTTACTCCGTGCAATCGTCTCAATCAAGAAACACGAATCAGAACTGTTGCATTCAACACATCCAATTCTCAGCCATAATGTGAGTACGAAGCTGGTGCAAGCTAAAGTAAGTTAAAAGATCGCCAGTTACACAACAGCCTCATTGCATCACCAGGGCAAAAGGGCCGGCAATGTCTTGCATAACCCGAATTGCCTGCCGGTAACAACTCACCTCAACCGTCGGTAACCCGGCAGAACGGGAGGGCAGCATGCCACAGGGGCAACAAGGTGGCTTGCTTCCAGCCGCGGGAAAGGGATGCCAAGCAATCCAACCGTGTTCTTGCGTTGTTTTCTGTCAACCAAAGGAAATTCTAATGCTGTCGTCACACTTCAATTGATGAACTCAATTACTTTGCAAGAGGAGGGCGGGAGACTGTGTTTGATACGGAGCACCGTATCCTGCTTTGACAAGCTCAGACAAGCAGTCTCGTTTTGCAAACAGTCGTTTCAAGCCACAGCAGCCCCGTGGCTGGCGAGATCGTTCTTCAGCAGCTGTCGGCCTGAGGCTCCGGCAACCGGAAGTTTCCAGAACCAATCAGAGCCGGGCCCGGGAGATCCGACCCGCTCTCGCATCGGCAAGACGCTGTGTAACATGTGCAAACACGGTTCTCGGGTCGGTTTGAATGTTGGTGGCTTGGTGAGTCAGATCAGCAATTAAAGCCCCCAAGTCATGTTTTTCTCAGCCCGTGGCCTCTTGAACATGGAGATCCATTCAACATTCACGTTATACCAACTCATTTGCAGAGTGTGTGTGAGTGTTTCATCACCGTCCTGCTTTCCAAGGATGAATGGAGGAGAGGCATTTTTCACTCATCCTGTCGTCATGCCCCAGCCCCTGACTGCCAGCAGTGGATTTTTGGTGGAACCCGGACGGCTGGTTCGACGACTGAGGATGTCGATTTCGTCGCTAAGTGGGGGCCTCGTGGGGGCAGCCCAGGGACCCCGGCCGAGAAAGAGGAGCCTCATTGCCTGAGACATCAACTCGGGCTGAAAATTTTCGGCGACACCAACCCCAGGCCAAAGCTCCGTTTGCCTGTCAGATCCCCAAGCTCCAGGAGCTTCCAGGGAAGCGCTAAACGGAACCGTGATAGTTTTGAGGGTTGCTGGGCCCATCCGTCGTGTCCACCGGCGTCAATTGCCACGGTTTTGCTGCTGTTGGGCGGAAGCTGGGCCTGAGAGAGCGGCTCAGCCCATGGCGGCTGATCGACCACGGTTTTGTGTGCGCGCCGCGTCCGAAATTGCCCGACCAATTCGCAAAGTGCCGCAGCAAAATTTTCCCTTCTTCTCACTGTTGTCCCAGCTCGGAGACCCGACCCACTGTCGAGCTCCAAGTGGAGAGTTTGGGTCAACAGGCCTCGAATTGACCACTCACATCCCCCGTTTCTGCTGCTCAAGCCCGTCGCCCGGACCAGCCCGAGGTTCCGCTTCCCCAGCTGACCACCTGTTCTTCCTTTTCGCTCTTCCCTTCCCTCCTCTTTTTTCCCTCTCCCACTCAGTCGAGCCATCGCCGTCTGCCTCAATCTCCAAGAGTATCATCTCGTCATCCCTCCCGACCCGATCTTTGCATCTCCTGCATACTCTTCCCATCAGTCACAATGGCCTCCACCCGTGTGCTCGCCTCGAGACTGGCCTCGCAGATGGCCACCAAGGCCGCTCGCCCGGCTGCCCGCGTCACCCTTGCCAACACCAGCAAGCGGACCATCACTGGTGAGTTTGGCACGCCTGCGGCCACCATGGCAATGGTGCCATCGCCATGATCCGGACCACCGATCTAACGGGAAAATTTTTCGCGTGTTTTGCAGTCGCCAGCAAGTCGTCGCCCCTCCAGGCCATCCGCACCTCCCCCATCGCCCGCCAGGCCTTCACCGTCCAGCGCCGTGCCTACTCCTCTGAGATCGCCCAGGCCATGGTCGAGGTCTCCAAGAACATTGGTATGGGCTCTGCCGCCATTGGTCTCACTGGTGCCGGTATCGGTATCGGTCTCGTCTTCGCCGCCCTCCTGAACGGCGTTGCCCGCAACCCTGCCCTCCGTGGCCAGCTCTTCTCCTACGCCATTCTGGGTTTCGCTTTCGTCGAGGCCATCGGTCTTTTCGACCTCATGGTTGCCCTCATGGCCAAGTTCGTAAGTATTCACCGTGACATGGCGAGCCTCGATCGAGCCGGAATCGGAGTCCTGACCACCGTCCAGACCTAAGCGCATCTTTTCCACTTTTGGACGGGATTGGCGGCGATGCCTCGTTGGGAGCGATCGATCGCCTGTACATATTGAGTCGAGGGGATGGGCGGGGCGTGTACGAGAGGTTCATAGTCGCATGCGGCTGCATTGCATCGCATAGGCTGATGAGACGGGCGAAAGTGTGCATGGGATAATGGCGGGGAATCGCAACCACCATAGACGGGGCCATATAGACCTAGATCGGGGAGAACTTTCCAGGGACGATCTGACCGTCTTGTCGTCGGCACTGCCGGCACAACCTTGTACACTACCCACGGCGATTTCTCTTTCCCAGCTCGCTGGGGAAAACACCATCACAAAAATTTCATTTTTGTCTCTCACCACGCTCTCTGCTCCCATTTGTTGTCGGGGGAAAACGCAACTCGCTCTCTTAGGCTGGAGACAATGGCAATCACTTGATCTCGTGCCTGACCCGGACTGTGACAAATGAATTGATGCTTTCGCACGCGACGAATGATCAAGCAACCAGACCTGACCAAATGGAAGGGGAACCGGCGCGATAAGGAAAGGCAGTAAATAAATGCACCTGAGATGAATTCGACTCGAAACTTGGTGTTTTCAACCTCACCAGATTCCCCACTTTGGGCACGGGTGTTTGCCCACGGAATTGTGGTCCGCGATCGATTCTCCACCACGAGTCCACTCGAACCGCAGCAGCTAGCGTCACCCCGTTAACCAGGGGCCGCTCGTATGCGAGATGCATCTGATGTTGACATTCGTGATGCTGAATGTTGGTGTTGTTGCATGTCGTCGTCGTCGTTGTTGTTGTCGCCAACTCATTGTTTGCAGGATGGGTGTCGCGTGTCCAAAAATGAAGTGAGGGGAAGAGGGAGAACTGGGTGCAAGTCGACAATTGCCGGGGCTGGCCTCTTATTTGTGCAATTGGTGCGCCTTCCCCCTCGAGGTGACTTGCTCCCGGGCCGCTGCTTCCCTTTTTGCCCTTCCCCTCACGGCCTCAACCACTCATGCAGTGGAAGGGAGGCGCATTCAGTGTGTCAGGTGACTCGGAGGGTTTGGGAAGGAAGGAAGGTATCATTGCTGCGAAGCGGGCGGGGGAAGGTACTTGTCCTTTGGGGGGGGGATGCTTCCCCAGACCCCAGATTCCCCAGACACAACCTGCATGGATTCAGCCGTCCCCCGCTTTTCAGGGACAGGGACTCGACTGGTGTGCCACTCCATGGCAGTGCTCTGGTATTTCCGGCTCGCCGGACAGGAACGGGCTTACTCTGGATGGTTCGAGAGAAAAGATGCTGGAAATGGTCATAGAGGCCGCTTCGTTGGCGTCTATTACCTCGACGATGGTCATCAAGATGATGGGGATTTCGGGTGATGGATGATTTGGATGTCAACCAAGGTGCTGGTTGGGGTGATGGCCAGTCGGGGCGACGGTCGGGGTAATTTAGGTTCAGGGAAACCCAATAATTGGCAGATCATCGCCCCGAAACCTCGCGTAACATTCGTGGAACTTGTGAAGTGATTGTGCAGGAAAGTAGGCCATAAGTTTGCACTCGGGTCGACGGTGTATCCCACACTTGGTCTGGGACGGCTTTGACTATTGAGGAAGGAGATTAATGGATGCTGAGGCGAAAGGGACCTCCCACAACTCTGGAAGACATGTCTGCAGCAAGAATGCAAAGCCCATGCGACAGTGCTGAATTGTGACGGAGATATTTCGAGCCCTCGAACAGGATGACGATCAAGTTCTGCTAGTCCTGCTCCAATCTTCCCAGCCACAGACACAGATCCTAGACAATGCTCGAAAACGAGAACGACGACGACAGGAACAGCACTTACCTTTCTTTCGTTGCGGGGGACAGGAACGGAGACGGGTGTCGTTGAATAATAGGTCTGTTCCGCACTTCAACTAAGCATCTAAAAGTCAGAGACAAGTTGGTGCCCTTTCGATCATTCAATTCCCGTGGTCTATCCTCTATATCATCTGCTCGTGTCCCTGTATTTCATGCACATCATCACCGCGCCCAACGCATCCTTAGGCCTTGACCAGCAAGCTCTCGCCCGTCATCTCCTCAGGCACGGACAGGCCCATGGCCGTGAGGACGGTGGGAGCGACGTCTCCCAGAACACCAGGCTCCTTCCTCAGGCTCCAGCCCTCGGGGGCATTGGCCATAATGAAGGGGACCTTGTTGGTGGTGTGCGAGGTCTTGGGCTTGCCGTCGGGGAACTTCATCTCCTCAGCGTTGCCGTGGTCGGCAGTGATGAAGAGGATGTAGCCGTCCTTCTTGCAGCCCTCGTAGATCTTGCCAATGGCCTTGTCCGTGGCCGCGCAACCAACAATGGCAGCCTCGTATACACCCGTGTGGCCAACCATGTCCGGAGGGGCAAAGTTGTTCATGACGAAGGGAAACTCCTGCTCCGACATGCGCTTGCAGACCTGGTTTGCGACGCCGTCGGCGCTCATCTCGGGGGCCTTATCGTACGTCGCGACGCTCTTGTTCGAGGGCACGAGATCCTGCGACTCGTCACGGGTCTCGAGAGGGAAGACCTTCTCAACACCGCCGTTGAAGAAGAAGGTGACGTGAGCGTACTTCTCCGTCTCGGCGACGTGGACCTGCTTCACACCCTGCTTGCCAAGCCACTCGGCGAGCACGTTGCCCATGTGCTGGGGCTTGAAGGCGATCTCGAACGGGTAGTCGGCCTTGTACTGGGTCATGGTGACCAAGTTGATCTTGGGGAATGGGAAATCGGGCAACGGCGACCGGTCGACATCGCCCAGAAGCTGAGTGATCTGGCGGACGCGATCGGACCGGTAGTTGAAGAAGAAGACGTTGTCGCCATCTGCTAACGGTCAGTGCCAGCTCTGGTGAGCAGGAATGGAGTGAGTGCGCACCCTTGATACGGCCCTCGTCGCCGCCGACGATGATGGGCTTCAGGAACTCGTCGTTCTCGCCCTTCTCGTACCGCTCCTTGACGGTCTTGACCGGGTCGTCGCTCTGCTCACCCTCGCCCAGGATCATGCCCTTAAGCGCGATCTCGTTCCGCTCCCACCTCTTATCGCGGTCCATGGCGTAGTACCGACCAACAACGGTGGCGATCTGGCCAACGCCGATCTCCTTGATTGTGGACAAAAGCTCCTCCATGTAACCGGCGCCAGACTTGGGATCCGTATCGCGCCCATCGCCAAAGAAGTGGATGAAGACCTTGGGAATCCCGTACTCCTTGGCGGCCTTGAGCAGGGCGTACAGATGCGTCTGCTTCGAGTGCTGAGAGACAGTTAGCGCCGACTCATGAGCGTGTCGCATATGCCAGGGCACTGACCACACCACCGTGGGAGACAAGACCGCAGAGGTGAAGACGCCCGTTGCTGTTCTTCGCCGCCTCCATAACCTTCTTGATCACATCGTTGCTGCCGAGCTCGTTCTTCTTGACGGCCTGGTCGATGCGGACGACGTCCTGCCAGACGACGCGGCCGGCGCCAATGTTGAGATGGCCAACTTCCGAGTTGCCCATCAGGCCCTCGGGGAGACCGACAGCCAGCGAGGAAGCATCGAGCTCGGTGAAGCCCGTTTTGCTCTGGGAGAGGGCGTCCATGACGGGGGTCTCGGCGGCGGCAATGGCGTCGCCATTCTTGGGGGACTCCTCCGAGGGGATGCCCCAGCCGTCAATCACGACTAGACGACCGCAACAGCATCATAATCAGCCACCCCAGCTCCAGATAGACTAAGACGTAGCAGGCGACGAGCGGGTAGTTGGGGGCGCGGGACGTACTCAGGCAAGCCTTGTGGTCGGGAGCCATTGTTTCGGCGGGGTTTGACTTTGAAGATGTGAAAATGGTTCAATGGGGGATAGACGTGCAGAGAATGTGCAGACAAAGCGGCGCGTCAGGGGGTCTCAATTTATCAGATGGCAGTGCTGCGCGATAAAAAAAGAGTGAGAGGAAAATGCGACGCCCTGGAAACGCCGTCTACCGGACTTGTTGAGATGGCGGGGTTACTCTTGTTTCGCCTGTCCTTCAGCAGGTCACCCCACCTGACGTAGGGGCTCCAAAGCAGATTAGCGTCCCGCTAACAGAGCGATCACCGGCATTGCCAGCTCCGGGTCCCACTCAGAATCTCAACATCACCTAACCATCCGAGCCATCCAAACACGAAAGGGTCCAGATCCCCTCTGAGCAGTCTTCACTCGACACTGCATCACGCCAATTGCCACACCCAACACCCAGCCATGGCATCCCACCTCCCGCCGGGCCTCTCCCCCGACGCGGTCGACGCCCTCACCGAGCTCAACTCCATCATCACCCGCCTGCGCAACAACACCCAGCAAGGCCAAGCCACCACTACCACATCCACGA
>Ga0247824_10000275_pt1 | contig 23798 bp, 15 predicted proteins | sample 13C_PalmiticAcid_FD_194412 | JGI IMG/M metagenome (GOLD analysis project Ga0247824, IMG submission 194412) | Soil microbial communities from agricultural site in Penn Yan, New York, United States - 13C_PalmiticAcid_Day48 | ecosystem: Environmental > Terrestrial > Soil > Agricultural land...
TGCCTCGCATTACTCTTTGTACGACCTTCTCCCCCCCCCCCCCCTCTTCGTCGCATGGGTGGCGAAGCTCTCAGGCGACATCTCCATCAAAACGTCCGAAAGTTCTTTCTCTCTCCCTCTCTCTTCCCCTCCCCTTATTCTCGCTAATTGCTCTCTAGAAGGATCGCAGTGCCAACAAGTGCATCGTCAAAGTTGCACACACACATGGAACCAACCTCCCGATCTCATCTCGTTTGGATCTTACCTTCACTCCAAGACATCTACTGTAACCCTGTTTCCATGCGTGCGCCCAATGGTATTAAGAAGGGAAGCTGATCTTGTGATTGGATCCAATGAGTGTACCAAGGGCTCACTTGAGGTCTACCACTGGTGGATGACAAATCCTCACCTGGAACAAAGACTTCTCTTCTACCTTGCCTACTCCAGTATATACTTGCATCCCTCTTTACTGGGACAGTACTACTATCAGGTTGGACGTATCGGCCAATCATCCCCTATCAACCACGACCCTTCAATGGTGCGAAGCAAACTATTTTGCAACTCACCCTCCCACTCGACCAACCAACCAAACGTATAACCCCCGACATGCATGAGAACAGACAGGAGACAAGGAACAGAAACAAATCTCAGGGAACCATCGAAACAATTGTGCTTGCTAACTACTTCAGGACAGGCTAACAAGGCACCAAAAGGAATCAGCAAAAAGTGACAACCCCCTGCCTTGCCTTGGTAGACGTACGAAAAGCTGTGTATCTTATCAAACACGCGATCCCTCAAGGCCTTTTTCCCTAAATAGTCAAAGCTGCAATTCAACAAACAAAACAATTCAAAAGTCGTGTCGACTCAACTGTGAGGCCCCAGCACTATGGTGGGGAGAGTGTCAACCTATTTGAGATGGCGGGTCCGTGGGTCTCAAATAATCTATTAATGAGGCCACCAAGCACAACGCAACGGCGACACCGCAACTCAACAGCAATTGACCGTTCTGTTTATCAAATAATGATAGACCTTCTCGGTATGGGTCAACCAGGGTTCCCAGAGCACGATAATCAATCACTTGAATATTGAGGGACATGAGAACGCTGCGTACATCTCGCCTCAAGGGGGATATAGAGCACAGCGATTGCCCATGGTATATGTGGTCCATTGAAATGAACGCTTGAAATCGATAGAGCAGGAGGGTGGGGCGCTTTTCTATGGCGATTAGTTCCCGTAGCGAATACCTATGAATCGACAATCAAATCGATCTTAGTCAGGGGAAGACGATATCCGACTTGAGATAATGGAAGGAAGGGTCTGTTTAATTCTGAAGGCCTGAGAAAACTTTGACGAGTTCCTGCGCCAGTCAAGTCTCTGACAAAGGATGGTAGCCACACTCGGTTGAACTCGTAGGTTGTTGCTGGAATACGGATTAGTATGCTGTAGCATTTGCTTCGCAATATGAAATGGCCGCAACGCCGATAAAGCTCCTTTGAGGGTTGCAATCTCCTTCCTGTACTTTTGAAATGGAGTGAGTGCAGTGTACCAAAAAAAAAACGAGGGGTATACAGTACGGAACAATCTCCTGTGGATAAGGAAACCGCTCATTGTCTTTAAGGATCGCGTGAGCAAATCGTCAGTGCAACAATGTCCAAAGGAATGTGTTTTGCCATTTTTGATACGGGTCAAGTCTTGAAGGGTTGCGACCCCTAGCGTAATCATCTTCATCCAGCACTTTCAGCCGATTTGACTTAGCCCGATCAAAAACTCTATCGAAGTGCAATGTGCGTTTGTGACATCTGGTGCTCTAAAACGGTTGGTCCTCCAAAGTACCCAGTCCTTGGTTCCTTCGCCAACTGGGCCGTAGAGCCAAAAGGCCCGTCTGTAGCACGAGAAGGACGAGGTTATGGGACTTGCCCACGACGAGAGGAATGCTTGGGGTGGGAATGAGGTTAGAGGTCAAGGGGCTGCTCAGGTTAGATCGAGTTCTTTGCAGTTGCAGGTGTCGCTGAGCTCTTGAGACTCTATCTGGTCTGTTGTAACTTCCTGAAGTTTTGAGATTCAAGCTGAATCATGAGAAGAAAGTTTAGGCTGAGATCCCTTCAGCCATGGGCGCGAACACGTGTGCACAGTGAAAGGTCTTCCATGAGCGAGAGGGAGTGAGAGAGTGGGAAGAGTGAAGACAAGGGGTTGGGATGGAAAAGTGACAAGAAGAAAGTTTGGAGTGGATGCGAGGGGTGTCACGAGTGCGAGTCCAATAAAACCTTCGCTGCGCCATTCTTCCCTCTTTCTCTTGACCATCCATTTTCGTTCGCAAACAATAGCCGGTCCATCAGCGTACAGAAAGTCTGGCAAATAGTACGGTGCTCAATAGTTACAATATGCTAGAAACATCCACTCATACATTCATGTATCATCGACACTCTCCGGTCATTAGACTTCGTTGTCAAAGGATACATTCAGACGCACAGGAACAGGGTCCATTCAGGAATCCAACCAAACACCAAAGGTACGGCATTAGATCATGGAGCAACTGAGTTATTTCCACACTTCTGCGGTGGTTGCTGACCGCCTTCTCTCTTCCATGTCGACAGAGATCGTTACCAGGAACGAAGTGTGCCAAGCACACAACCACACTCAAATTTCGATATTCCCCTTGCAAAGTATGTTCTTGCACTCCAGTTTGGCACGTCACACACGATTGTCCGAATGTGTGCTCGGCTCTGATCTCCATTCGGTTTTGTTTATCACAGAAAAAGAACGATGGTATTCGGCAGTCTTATCACGTCCCCACGAGGAACCCTCTCGCTACAACAGGAATTGAGACTCGCCAATGTGTATCTGGAAAACGCCTACAATGAAGACGATGAGGATATTGCCCTGGTGTTGTGCCATGACACCGAGGTCTCGTTGTCACAAGCGAGAAAAGCCGTCAAGCGTACAGAGGATCAAAACGTGATCGAGGAGATTGCTACCGCCTACATGAACCTAGGCAATCTTCTGGAGAGTCAACATCGTCCCAGAGAAGCCCAGGCCATTTACATGAAAGCTGAGAAACTAGGGTAAGTCCGCAAGTTTTGGGGAACTAAATGGCGTGCCAATATCATCAACATACAATTCACCAGTTCTGTTTTGCATTTCTGGCACCAGTGTGTCACATCGTGCCGAACAGATTTTCCCTGTAAAGCTCAGGCAAAGAAAATTCAGAATTCCTAAGCACATATTCGCGGAGATCACCACTCCTCCCTCTATCGTGACTGGACTTCCTGAGATCGAGGGGAAGCTCTCGAGTACACCTCAGTTGGCTTGCTGCCTGAATTTCTTGAGAACGTCCTTCTCACTTGACGACATATTGGATCCAAGTGTAAGCAGATGGATACAGGCGGTCGAAGAGGATGATGATGAACAGGAACGGCTCAAGATGTTATCTCTTGAAGTGGTCAGAGCCTACAAGAGTGAAGAGCCCAAGGATGCCAAGGTTGTTGACGAGGTGGTGTATCTGGCTCCTGTGCTTGAGAAAACCGTGTTTCGGGATCTGCTTAATGAGTTCTACGAAGGAGTTGACCGCTCTGCATCAATGGACCTGCATCTGTTTGACGGACTTGCCCAGTTAGTCCAAGGTGCGAATACTGGTTACCTCGATGCCGACGACCTTGTCAAGATCATGGGACTTCTCGGTACATGCTTCCGCGATACACATCAGCGATCACAACCACAAACGCACATCTACCAATTGACACTCACGTTCTCACATGTGTTGGATGCCATGGCCGATACCAGAGTCAGTGGACTGGATCGCAAGAACTTCCAGGACACTCTTTTGCCGTACTTGGACTATCTGAAAGAACGTTCGGATCCTCACCTGATGTATCAAGCCGCCTACGCCTACCAAGCACTGCAATGTATCACGGAGGATGAAACATTCTGGCAAGCAGCTCTTCGACGTACTGGGAAAGCGATCCAAGGTGTATCGGGACTGGTCAGTACAGTACAGGGACTGGATATCAATAGTTTCATTAGCGGGTTGAATGATATCCAGCAAGGAACGGCAGAAGTTCGAAAGGCGATCAAAGGTCTATCACAACTGGGCAACAAGGGACTGGATATGGATCGCATCAGCGGGTTGAAAGCTATGAAGCTAAGAATGTCAGAAGCTCAATCTACTGTGAAAGCGATCCCTCAAGCTACTGTGAAAGCGATCCCTCAATCTACTGTGAAAGCGATCCAAGGCAAAGGCGTCAACGCACTCGTGGACAGTGGTCAAGGGTTCACGGAAGGACTGAAAGAAGAATTCAATTCTAGAAGCAAGGCTGCATGGTACCCAGCACTGCGAGGGGCAGACGTCTTGATTGGAGAGGGTGAGTTTACATCCTTTAGGAAGCTGGTTTGCGAAGCACCATGCCGACAGGATCCAGCTTTCTTGTGGGGTATATGCCAACGACTTGGTGAAATTGCAGCCAATCCTTTGTGGGATACACACACTCGAAGGGATGCTGTCGCGTTTCTTGGTGAGATGTATCGCGATGATGAAGGCAGCGGTCGATACGTCGAAGTTAAGGAGTGGATCCTAAGTATTCTCATGCAGCTGTCTCTATCTGAGAGTCCTGTTCAACGTAAGTGGGATTGTACCATGGAGACTCGGTATCGTTGAGATTTCGAACGACATTATTGCAATGCGGATAAGGGAGTTTGGTTGACTAAAGGTGTCGCAAACCACTTTACTGTATAGTCGCCGAAACATTGTTACAGGAAATCGAGTCGAGGGCTACTACTCCAGAGCAACATGTCCTCATCCAAACATGTCGAGAGAAGAACGCAACCCCGTATCCATTGAGGGCTGTGAAACCATCGCTGGCGTCTCCGTCTCTCCTTGACCGTGTCCAGAGCAAGCCAGATGTCGAGAGCACTTTGCGTAAATTGAGGAAGCAACGGTTGAGCGAACCAGAAAAAGTTGTATACATCCAGCCTCAAGCCAAATTGGATTTGAAAGCCTCGGATTTTCATCAGTTTGCGTTGACGGAGAAGGTTGAAGATTTCTTGAGCAGCAACCAAAAGGTATTCCTGCTTCTCGGTGATTCTGGTGCGGGGAAATCGACCTTCGGCCAACAACTGGAATACAACCTATGGAGCAGATATAAGAGAAACAGTGGCAAAATCCCGCTGTTCATCAACTTGCCTACCATCAATGAGCCAGAAAAGGATATGATTGGCAAACAGCTACGCAAAGCCAAGCTCACGGAGCAAGAGATTCGAGAACTGAAGATGCACCGCAGGTTCGTCCTAATCTGTGATGGATATGACGACAGTCAACAGATACACAATTTGTACACGAGTAACCAACTGAATCAGCCAGGAGAATGGAATGCTCAGATGGTAATCAGCTGCCGTAGTGAGTACCTGGGAGCCAGCTACCGAGACCGCTTCCATCCAGGAGATCGTAATCAAGGGTCAGAAGCCGAACAGTTTCAAGAGGCGGTGATTATGCCCTTCACATCTGATCAAGTTCAGGAATACATCAAGAAATACGTATCAGCCCACCTACCAAAATGGGAAGCAGAGAAATACGTGCAGGCTCTTGATCTCATCCCGAGTCTGAAGGAACTCGTGAGAAATCCGTTTTTGATGACATTGACGTTGGAAGTGCTGCCGCGTATGCTGAATCCGGGCGAACGTCTCTCGGCGACCCGAGTCACTCGAGTAGCGTTGTATGATCAGTTCATGGAGCACTGGTTTGAGCGAGGGCGGAAGCGGCTCAGCGAAAAGGATTTGGGTCCGCTCGCCAAGGAAGCTTTCGAGGCTTTAGTCGACGGAGAATTTACGCGAAATGGAGTTGAATTCTTGAAGAGGTTGTCTACAGCGATTTATAAGGAGCAAGACGGCCAGCCGATTATCGAATATTCGCGCTTCAAGGATGAAGGGTCATGGAAGTCTGAGTTTTTCGGACGCGAGGAAGATAAACAGTTGCTACGAGAGGCGTGTCCGTTGACACGGAGAGGCAATCAGTACCGGTTCATCAATCGATCTTTCATGGAATACGGGCTGTCACTCGCAGTTTTCGATCCTCAAGATCCGAATATTCAACATCGAGATGAACATCCCGACACGCCCTTGTTCTGGAGAAGCTTCGTGAACGACACCTCAATTTTGCACTTCCTAGAGGAAAGAGCTCGTCAGGAACCACTATTCAGGCGACAGTTGCTCGACTTTATTGAGCACTCGAAAACAGACAAGAAATGGTGTACCGCTGCAGCCAACGCAATCACAATATTGGTCAGAGCTGGTGTACAGTTCAACGGGGCCGATTTGCAGGGCATTCGAATCCCAGGAGCAGATCTCAGCTATGGTGTATTCGATTCGGCTCAGCTGCAAGAATCAGACTTGGAGAATGCCAACCTCTGTGGCACATGGCTGCGACAGGCTGATCTCACCAAAACTCGAATGTCAGGTGTACGTTTTGGCGAGCTGCCATCTCTCAAATATGACACCACGGTACTCTCGTGCGCGTATTCGCCGGATGGGCAGTCATTCATTGCCAGCCTTGAGCATGGCGATATCAACGTGTACTCGACATCCATTTGGGAGAAAATTCGGACACTGAAGGGCCATGAAAAGCCGGTTAAGCGTGCTGTATGTTCGCCTCAATGTTACCAAATCGCCTCTGCCAGCATGGACATGACAGTGAAGCTATGGGATGTCGAGTCAGGAACATGTCAACACACTTTGATCGGTCATACCGATGGAGTCAATTGTGCTGCATTCTCACCTCGAGGAAATCAAGTTGCCTCCGCCAGCGACGACATGACCGTACGGCTTTGGGATGTTGCCACTGGTAATTGCCGTCAGACACTGTCCGGTCATAATGCAGCGGTCTCGTGTGTTGTGTATTCGCCTCAAGGCGACCAGTTGGCCTCTGGCAGTGCGGACTACACGGTGCTACTCTGGGACGTTGACTCCGGAGATCGTAGTCACACTCTATCTGGTCACACAGACACGGTTTTGGATATCGCATATTCACCTCGAGGCGACCAAATCGCCTCGGCCAGCCGCGACCAGACAGCACGGATATGGGACGTGGAAACAGGTGCCTGCCTCCGCATTTTGGCTGGACGCAGCGGCGGCGTTTATAGCGTCGTGTATTCGCCAGACAGTATTCAAGTTGCCTCGGGACATGACGACGGTACAGTACGGCTCTGGGATACGGAGACCGGGATCTGCCACCGTGCTTTGACCGGGCATAGAGCTGCCGTCTTTAGCGTCGTGTACTCACCAAAAGGCGATATGATCGCCTCCGGAAGTGGTGATAGGACTACACGATTGTGGGATATTTCGGTTGGAACATTACGGCCCGAATCAAATCGCCACGCCGAAGATGTATTATGTATCAAGTACTCGCCAGATGCAAGTGAAATCATCTCCCGCAGTTCGGACAATGCGATTCGGCTATGCGATATGGAAACGAGGACTTTGCGCCATGAATTCCGTGGTCACTGCGGCAAAGTTATTGGCACTGCGTATTCGCCTCAAGGAGAGCAAATGGTTTCTGGAAGCGCAGATATGACGGTGCGCGTGTGGGATATGCAATTGAGAGAATGCCAGCGTATATTAATCGGACACAGCAACGGGGTCAATTGTGTTGCGTATTCACCTCAAGGAAACCAAATTGCCTCCGCCAGTGACGATAGAACGGTGCGGCTCTGGGATCTAGTCACTGGCGATTGTCGACAAACACTATCCGGCCATAGTGAAGGGGTTTTGAGTGTCGTGTATTCAGCTGACGGAAACCAGATCGCCTCCTGCAGTGCAGACAATACTATTCGGTTGTGGGACACTGACACAGGAGTCTGCAGTCAAATCTTAAGAGGACACAGCGATCAGGTTCGTAACGTCGTGTATTCACCACAAGGAAACCAACTTGCTTCTGCCAGTGATGACGGGACCGTGCAGCTATGGGACGTGGGGACAGGAGAATACCGCAAGGTCTTAACGCTTAATGACAGCAAGGTTACAAGAGTCAGGTACTCGCCTGATGGCGATATGATCGCGTCTGGGAGCTTAGATCGGATGATCCGGCTCTGGAGTGTTGCATCGGGTCAGTGCCTGACTGTTGTTCAAAATTTTCAGGACAGCATCCTTGACATTGCCTGGAACGCGACTCCTGAGGGGGTCTATATGACCACTGGCTGTAGAGATGGATCACTGCAGATATGGCAAACCATTCGAGAAGGAGATCAGTGTCATGTGCGCCTCCGCTGGGGTTTCATGAGGGGATTCCCACTTACTTTGATGAAGGCGGCTGTTCAGGACATACATGGATTGAGCGATCTCAACAAGCGCCTTTTGGAGCAGCATGGTGCCGAGGGAGTACTGGTTTCCCTTGCACGCTAGTCAAACAAGCGAGTGGCCACGATGGTTTGGGGGTGTTGGTTTCCTTGCTGAAGTCAATTAGAGCAGCTGTTGAAGAGAAATAAACATAAACCGGTATCGTGATTGGTTCTTGTCGATCTGGAGGTTGGTTCTTTGACACTTGCTGATAACCGTCGACTTGGACGTTTCATTCACAACTCCAAACTGTATAGAGTGAGTGAACACCAATGTTCCTACTGAACTTCAACCTGTCGTGTTAATCTCAGTTCAACATTGGGTTGAAGCATGTTATGAACCATGAGTATATGTTTATTGTAACCTCGTCAAGTATGAGTATGAATTAGTCGAGCTTAGAAGACGGACCATGGACAAGAACTTGCAGTGGTCAGGTTTACCATCTTGATGGATGTGGGCATTCGGCGCGACGGCCTGGCTTGTATTCGACTGAGAGCCGAATCCAAGGGCATTGCTTCGCCAAATAGATCCATAGGACATGCAGTCAACCGTACCAAAAACCATTCAAATGATTATGCAGCAAGTTCTCAGTCTGCAAGTATCGCTGTTGAGTTGTGTTTGTCTTCGCCAACAGTAATGAGAATCGCTAGAAGCCTGAGGTCGGGATTCATGACGAAAGAATCTGAACGCGAGATGATTGCATGGGGAGGAGGAATGGGGGAGGGAGAGGGAGAGAGTGAGTGAGAGAGGCCAGGCCCAGAAGGCGACGCCAGGCAGATTTCCCGACAACGGGAACAAAGTCTGCGGCACAAAAAGGGGTAACAACATCAATTCGCCTAGCCACAATCCTCTTTCTTTCCTTCCTCCTTCGTTCCTCCACTAGCGTACTCCAACTTCAACAGATTGGGTAAGGGAGGACAACTCGTGCCTGACCTTGAAGGCTGCAGGATAAAGACACTGACATGGTTGTCTCATACTGTACATGACAAACATAACATACATGACGATAGGTGTTATTGTCAAGAGATACAATACGGAAGCGAGCCAGGACAGCTCATATCTACGGTCATCTTGAAAACCACAGAAGCACAAGTCGGTAAAGTCTCCAACCTCTATGCAAGGTCGGATTTGGATGTGCATGTCGCAAGTTGATCGCTTACTCATTGGTTTGCATTATATTGTCCTCGTACGAAAGCAGGCAAAGGAAGTGAACGATGGTTTTCGGTGGCCTCAATACGCAACAAATTCTGGAACGTGCAAACTTCCATATGGACAATGCTCGGAAAACGAAGGATCCCAAGCTCGCATTGGTACTTTGCGAAGATGCTGATTCCGCCTTGTCCTATGTGAGAAGATCTGCGAAATGGGTTCGTAAGTACTCTCACGACGAGAGCCTGCGAACTCGGATTGCTGCAACATGTTTCAAGCTCAGTACGCTTCAAGGAGACTTGAAGCTTCGCGATAAAGCACAAGACAGTTACAGGACAGCCGAAAAATGGGGGTATGTTGGTGATCGAAGATTGCACGCATGCTGAACAAAGTTTTTATGTGACGTCCGTCTAACAGGTTTGTCATAACCTTGAACGGCGCAGGTGGAATGACCATGCTCAAGAGACCGAGCAGACCTCTGATTCCAACAATGATGGAGTTCAAGCGCCTTTCTTGCGTACCTCTGATCTCGACTGCGATGGTCATTCGGTCCAGTCAGTCCAAGGCACCTTGACATCTGTGGGTGCAATTCCCGTTGGCCAGCTGCCCTTTCCTTCCACACGGGTAACACAAGACGATAGTTCCGCGGTCTATACTATCCCTAGTGACGATATGCGATCCCCAACCAAAACATTCAAGCTGCCTAAACCTTTTGAGAGCCTTAATGACACACCACAGCTCGTCTACTGCCTGAGTCTTTTGGGAGCCTCTCAATGGCCTGTTGAGGCATTGGAACCAGATGTATCCAAATGGCTACGAGAAACTAGGGGGACAAAAGAACATTCAAGACTTAATAGCCTGGCCAAAGATGTGATCAGGGAATTCCTTCGTGATGAATTCAAGGACGCCAATGTTGTAGCAGAGGTGGTGCACTTGGCCCCTGTTCTTGAGAACGAGGAGTTTCGATGTCTATTCAAAGAATTCTACTCGGGAATCGATCAATCTGGTCTGCTGGATGTTCACCAACTTGAAGGTCTCGCTCAAGTGATACAGAACGCCTCCCCAGATTTCCTCGACGCTGATGATTTGGTCAACACCCTTAAACTTCTCAGTATACGTCTGAGATCGACTCATCAATCATCAGATCATATGCTTACATTGACACTGGCAGTGTCGAATGTGTTGGACGCGATGGCCGATACCAAAGTCAAGGGTCTCGACCGCGAAACACTACACGAGCCTCTCTTAACCTATTTGAACGAGTTACAAGGCAGTACCGACCCTTATATGGTATATCAATCCGCCTACGCATTTCAGGCTCTACAGTACGTTCCTGACAACGAAACACTCTGGCAAGCAACCCTGCGACGCGGAGGAAAAGTGATACAAGGCGTTGCGGGATTGGCAGGGGCTGTGATGAGTTTCAACCTCAAGGATTTCATTGAAGGCCTAGAAAACATTCAGGAGGGGGCAGCGGGAGTGTCTGGGGTTTTTAAGGCGACCAAAGATGCGTACAATGGAGTGATGTCGCTATACAGTAGCGGAAGTAACTTCCTAGACTGTCTCAACCAAGATCTCAGCTTCAGTCGCAAGAAGGCTTGGTACCCAGCACTACGAGGAATAGATATACTTATCCAAGATGGCCGGTTCGACATGATCAAAGAGATGATCCAAAAGATTCGGAATTTACCTTGCCGAAGCGATCCAGCCTTTCAGTGGGGTGTCTGCCAACGACTAGGAGAGATTGCAGCCAACTCAAAGTTGAACCCAGCTACTTGCCAGGATGCTATCGATCTATTGGGAGATGTCTACCGAGATGATGAGGAATGGGGTCAAAATATTAGCGTCAAGCAATGGGTCCTCAAGATTCTCATGCAGTTGGCTTCACTATCTGTGCATGGTATGTAAAATGTCGAGATGAGTTTCTATTCTTTGAAGACCGAGTTGTAATCCCTAGATCTCTAAACGATCGATGCATTGGTGACACAGCTGCCGAAACCCTCCTTCAAGAACTGGAAACGAGCGGGGATACGGATAAGCAAGGTCTTTACCAAGCCTGTCGGGACGAAGGGGCTATTTCACATCCTTTGATGATCACCTTGCCTCAGCCGGGGTCACCATCCCTGCTCGACCATGCCCAAAACAGGCCAGATGTTGAACATAATCTTGGTTTGCTGCGAGAGAAACGGACAAAGGAGGGTGGGAGGCCCGTGTATATTGAACCACAAGCCAAGGCTAGCCTGCAAGCGTCTGATGATTCAGGACTCCCGCTAATGGAAAAAGTCGAAAAATTCTTGCAAAACAGTCAACAACCGGTGTTCCTACTCATGGGAGATTCCGGCGCAGGCAAGTCAACCTTCAACCAGGAGCTTGAGTACAAGTTATGGCTTGAGTATAAAGCGGGTGACCGGATCCCACTTCATATCAACCTACCCACCATCGACAAGCCTGAGCATGATATGATCGCCAAACATTTACGGAAGTTAGGGTTCACGGAGCCTCAGATCAGAGAATTGAAGGCTCACCGTAGTTTCATCCTTATCTGCGATGGATACGATGAGAGTCAACAGAAGAACAACTTGTACGCGAAAAACAGACTGAATGAGACAGGAGAGTGGATAGCCCAAATGGTGATCAGCTGCCGTAGTGAGTATCTAGGGATCGACTACCGGAATCTCTTTCAGCCTCTGGATCGGAACTGTCTAACAGAACAAGCGGCACTTCAAGAGGCCGTCATTACATCATTCTCAGAGGACCAGATTCAAAAGTACATCAAGCAATTCGTGCGAGTGACTAAACCTCACTGGAAGATGAAAGATTATCAAGATGCCCTCAACCTCATCCCTGGTTTAAACGAACTGGTCAAGAATCCTTTCATGCTGAGTCTCTCGTTGGATGTGTTGCCGCGTATGGTTGATCCAGGACAGAACCTCTCAGCCACTCGAATCACCAGAGTGGCATTATACGACCATTTCATCGATCATTGGCTGGAGCGAGGGAAAAGGAGGATTGAGGGAAAAGCACTGAGTCCTCAGGCAAGAGCAGCTTTTGATAGTTTGAATGACGAGGGGTTCACCAAGAACAGCATCAGTTTCCTGAAGAGGCTAGCCATGGCGATCTACAGAGAGCAAGACGGTCACCCAATAGTCGATTACCTGCGCTATAAAGATCAGGACTCATGGAAGGCAGTTTTCTTCGGACAAGGGGACGAGAAGCTGCTTTTGCGAGAGGCTTGCCCTTTGGCGAGGAAGGGAAGCCAATATCGATTTATCCACAGGTCATTGCTGGAATATGGCCTAGCTCGTGCCGTGTTCGATCCATTTGAGGTAGGAAAGAAAACAACGACAGAATCGGAGAAGGCTCGTCGAGGGAGTGTTAGTTCCATTATGAGCTTCGAGATTCAAGGCGACTTCAAGGAACCAGGCGCCGCCGAGCAGCCGACTGAGGATCTCACATCGCCTTTGGTCACAAGAAGCTTTGTGAATGAGCGTTCCTTATTACATTTCCTACAGGAGCGTGCCCTTCAGGAACCGGTATTCATGAGGCAATTGCGCGATTATATTGAACGATCCAAGGCAGAAAAGAAATGGCGCACAGCAGCAGCGAACGCAATTACAATTCTGGTCCGGGCAGGTGTACAATTCAATGGCGACGATTTACGTGGAATCCAGATTCCTGGAGCGGACCTCAGCTATGGTGTGTTTGATTCTGCGCAGTTTCAAGGAGCGGATTTGAGGAAGGTGAATCTTCATAACGCGTGGCTTCGTCAAGCCAGTTTATGGAGAACACGGATGTCAGGGGCACGATTCGGGGAGTTTCTTGCGGAAGACAGCAAAGTGCTTACCTGCGCACATTCACCGATCGAGAATTCAGTAGCGGCAGGGCTTGAAAGTGGCAACATTGCTGTTTATTCAGTAACGACCTGGAAAAGGCTGCATCTATTAAGCGGTCATACCAGTCGTGTTACAAGCGTTGTATACTTGCCGAAAGGGGACCGCATCGCGTCTGGCAGTGGAGACAAGACTGTACGGTTATGGGAGTTGGACAGCGGAACCTGTATCCACAATCTCAGTGGCCACGCTGGCGAGGTTACAAGCATCGTTCATTCACCAAGAACAAGTGCGATCGCGTCCGGTAGCTCTGATGGGACAATACGGCTGTGGAATACAGAGACTGGTGATTGCACGAAGACCTTGACTTTGAACGACCACGGTGTCCGAGTCACAAGCGTTGCCTACTCGCCTGGAGCCGAATTCCTCGTATCTGGTAGCTCCGATGGAATAATTCGGCTGTGGAACCCGCAGACTGGAGCTTGCCTCAAAACTCTAAGCGGCCATGAAGGAGAGGTTACTTGTGTTGGCTATTTATTGGGCGAGGTCGTTTCTGGCGGCAAAGACAAGACCCTAAAGCTCTGGGATACCGACAAAGGGACATGCCGACATACCTTGGCTGGTCATGGTGACAGGGTTACGAGCATCTCGTGTTCGCCGAAAGGAGATATGATCGCTTCCAGCAGTGAGGACAAGACGATGAGGTTATGGAATGCAAAAACCATGACTTGTCACCGAGTCATAAGTGGCCACCCCAACAGAGTTTCAAGCGTCGTATACACTCTGAAGGGTAACAAGATCGCTTCCAGCAGCTGGGATATGACGGTCCGGCTATGGGACGTCGAGGTTGGAGCTTCCGATCTCTCCTTGGGCAGATACGACAAAAGGGTTTCAAGTGCCGTGGTCTCATCGAATGGGGATGTTATTGTCACTGGAGGGTACGACGGAACATTGCGATTCTGGGATACAACGACAAGAAATCTCCGTGACACACTCGGTGGCCCTAATGGAGAGGTTACGAGCATCGTCTTTTCACCAAAAGGGGACCTTATTGTCTCCAACTGTATTGATCACACAGTACACCTGTGGAATTTGGGGACTCGAGATCGTCACAAAACCTTCAGTGACCAATGCGTCAAAGTCGGAAGCGTCGCATTTTCACCCGACGGAGATGTGATTGTCACTGGCAACATCGACCATTCAGTGCAGTTATGGAACGTTGCAACTGGAGCCTCGCTTAAAGTCCTTGAGGGTCACACCAGCACAGTTACAAGCGTCAGGTTCTCACCCAGCGGAGATGTGGTTGCCTCTGGAAGCGTTGACAATACAACACGCCTTTGGGACGTTGAGACCGGATCCTGTCGCCATGTCTTGACTGGCCACGAAGGATCGATCACTGATATCGTGTTTTCCCCGAATGGTGCTCTGGTTGCGTCCGGCAGTAAGGATAAGACGGTAAGACAATGGGACACGAATTCTGGATCTTACATCCAGGTCTTTACCGGTCATAGCGACACAGTGTTAAGTGTCGGGTATTCTCAGTCCGGAGAACTAATTGCCTCAGGCAGCAATGACAAGACGATACGGCTTTGGGAGGTTGCTTCAGGACGAGATCGAGGGGTTATCCAATGCTTTGGCAAAGTAGTCCGCGTCGCCTGGAGCTCAGTCCCTGATGCCAACTCTTTCATCACTGTCTGTGATGACGGCTCAATGCGTTTGTGGAAGGTGACCGAAGAAGGAGATCAGTGTCGCATATCAATGCAATGGAGTTCTGCGCACGACGTGCTCACTCTTGCCGAAGCAACCATACGTGATGTACAAGGGCTTGGCCGTGCCAACGCTCACCTGTTGAAACAACACGGCGCCATAGGTGAGCCAGCGCAAGACGCAACTACTCAGGGATTTGTCGACAAAACCTGCCCACCCTCAATTTCCATCATTTTGTCAAGCTCGTGCACTTAAAGAATGAATAAAAAGTGTGGATTCCATATTCCTGTCTTCGAGAACTATGGGAAAGACTGACAGGAGAGATACTGTGACATCACACAACAGAAGGTTGAGGCGCGAGCTGGGAGAGCTGATGAGGGAACTGATGATGAGGGAAGAACCAATCGAGATGAGTGTCGGTATTTCCCTCTTCCTTCTTTGCACGGCACGGACACTATTCCCTTCCCTTCCACTTTTCTTTCAACCAATTAACAGGACATTAAGTGTAAGGCACTCAGCGAAAATACTGCACGTCGGTGTTCACTGGCTCCACTGTCTTGCTGATTGATAGCCTTCACACCCCGATACGTAGTTGCTCAAAGGACGAACGAAGCGAGTCTCGATCTACTCACTCTCTATTCATCCACATCCGAAGAGAGAAAAGTATGCACATTTCACATGGCTTCTTGTAATGAGCCTGTACGCTTGATACAGTTGTACTGATCCTCGTCTGACTCTAATGCTGAGAATAGCAGGAGAGAAAACAGCAATGTTGTTTGGTGGTATCATTTCATCGCCACGGGATATCCTGTCGCCAATGCAAGCGCTGGAGCTAGCCAATGTCTACCTGGAGAATGCACAAAAAGCCAAAGATCCCTATCTCGCCTTGGTGTTATGCCACGACACCGAGGTCTCGTTGTCGCAAGCGGATAAAGCATCCAAGGGTTTCGAGGTCCAAGTCATGCGCGAAGGAGTGGCTTCTGCTTATGGCAATCTCGGCAAACTGTTGGATAGACATGGTCGTCGTGATGAGGCACAGGCTTGCCACAAGAAAGCGGGGAGGCTAGGGTAAGTGGATATACAACTGAGTCGCCCGTTCACCAATCGTAGTTGCTAGCCTTTAGGCTTCTCTCTAACCATTGTCGACACAGCTTGCAAATGCAGACATTTGATAATAGCTCTGACAACCCACCAATTCAGATCCCTTCGGATTCCATGTCGACTACCGATGCTACGGAGCCATCTCCAGCTCCTGCTACAGGACAACAGATGCAAGGTCGTGAAATTGCCAATATTTCTCAGGCTATCTTTCCCAAGAACATTCGACCACCTGCCATGGAATTCAGACTACCGAAAGCGGATGAACGCCTCAGCACAACTCGTCAGTTAGCTGCTTGCCTCATTCTTTTGAAGCATTCACATCTGTTTGAAGACATGCTGGAGCCATCTGCTCGAAAGTGGCTGCAGGCGATCGAGATGGACACTGATGAGCAGGATCGACTCAAAATCCTGACAACAAATGTCATCAGGGCTTTCCAACGTGAAGAGATCAAGGACGACAAAACAATTTCAGAAGTTGTTTTTCTCGCACCTGTCCTCGAGAAAAGCGACTTTCAGTACCTGCTCAGAGAGCTTTGCAAAGGCATCGACCAGTCCATCTTTCTGGACATTCACCTGTTGGATGGGGTCGCCCAGTTGATTCACTGTGCTGAACCAGGATATCTCGATTCGGACGATCTGGTCAAGATACTTGAACTCCTCAGTACTCGTCTCAGAAACACTCACAGTCAATCATCAAACCACATGTACCAATTGACAATGGCGGTATCGCGAGTGTTGGATGCCATGGCCGACACTAATGTCAAAGGGCTTGATCGAGAGAAGCTTCATGAGCCACTGTCGTTGTACCTGAGTGAGATCAAGGACATCTCCGACCCGTACCTGGCGTACCAAGCAGCCTACGCCTATCAAGCATTGCTCTATGTCCCAGATGACGAGACACTCTGGCAAGCGACTCTGCGACGCGCAGGAAATGTGATACAAGGTGTAGCAGGACTTGTGACTGCAGTGGAAGGCCTCGATCTCAATGGATTCATGGATGGATTGAAGGACATCCAGCAAAGAGCATCAGGAGCAGTTGAAATATTCAAACCGGCCAAATCCACGAGCGACAGCGGAAATAGTTTTGTAGAGTGCATGAAAGAAGGACTGAGAGTCAAGCGCAAGTTGACATGGTACCCAGCATTGAGAGGAGCCAAGTCATTGCTCCGAAGCGGCCAACTTGCCAGCTTCAAGAGACTTTTCTGCGAAGCGCCATGCCGACTCGACCCAGTGTTCCAATGGGGAGTGTGTCAGCTGCTAGGTTATGTTGCAGCTGATACCACGTGGGATACAAAGACCCGTCGAAGTGCAGTCATGTTCCTGGGAGAGATCTACAATGACAGGACAGTATGGGAGAGCCATGCAAATGTTCAAGAATGGATCCTTGCCATTCTCACTAAGCTGGGTTCATCAACCCGGGACGTGCAAGGTGGGTGGAGTGAATGCTCTTTGATTCGTCTTGTCAATCTCGATACATGTTAGTACAATGAACTAATCGTTTATACACCACTATGGCTGGTTCAATGCAAGCAGCTGTTGTTAATGACATGCTGCGAGATCTAGAGTCGAAAGCAGATTCTAAGGGGCGCGCATTCATTCAAGACCGTCTACAGAAGGACCACTCCCATCTCCTAAGAATCGCATCGTCCCAGATAGCGTCTCCTTCGCTCCTTGATCGTGCTCAAAATAGACCGGACGTTGAAGGCCATTTACGCCAACTAAGGAAGCATCAACTCATGGAGCAAGGAAACGCCGTTTACATCCCACCTCAAGCAAAGGCTGGATTACAAGCTTCCGACGAATCCCGATTCCAGTTGATGGAAAAGGTCAAAGAGTTCTTGAACACTGAACAAAGGGTGTTCCTGCTGTTGGGAGATCCAGGAGCTGGCAAATCTACATTCAGTCGAGCACTCGATCGCGAGTTATGGAACGCTTACAAGAAAGACGGCGACATACCACTTCTTGTCAATCTACCAGCCATCGATAAACCAGAGTACAATTTGGTTGCAAAGCAACTGAGGAAGCTGGAACTCACAGAGCCGCAAATTAGAGAACTCAAGATGCATCGCAGGTTCATCTTGATCTGCGATGGATATGATGAGGGTCAACAAACACACAACCTGTACACATCCAATCTGCTAAATGAGCCTGGCGAGTGGAGTGCCAAGATGATCATCAGCTGTCGTACTGAATACCTTGGAGTGGACTATCGAGATCGCTTCCAACCTGGAGATCGTAATCAACATTCCAAGTCTGCACAGTTTCAAGAGGCCGTCATGACCCCATTCACGGAGGGACAGATCGAAGGCTACATCAATGAGTACGTGTCGATTCACCAACCACTGTGGGAAGCAAATGATTACAAGCAAGCTCTCGATCTCATTCCAAGCTTGAAAGAGTTGGTCAGGAACCCGTTCATGATGACACTGACCTTGGAAGTGATGCCGCGAATGATGGATCCTGGAGAGCACCTCTCCTCCACACAGTTTACAATGGTTGATCTATATGACCATTTCATCGAGCACTGGCTAGAGCGAGGGAAAAAACGACTTGGGGAGAAGAAAATGAATCCACAATCAAAAGCAGCATATGAAAGTATGATCGATGAAGGATTCACTCAGAACGGGATCGATTTCCTGAAGAAGCTGTCAATAGCAATCTACAAGGAACAAGATGGTCAGCCGATTGTCGAGTACTCGCGATACAAAGATGAGCATTCATGGAAATCTGAATTCTTCGGCCGCGACGATGAGAAGCAGCTCTTACGCGAAGCATGTCCTCTGACGCGGAATGGAAACCAGTACCGATTTATCCATCGATCCTTCCTAGAATATGGTTTGGCTCTCTCAATTTTTGATCGAGGCACGGCACAGCAAGGGGCAATCGATACTGATGAAGAACCATCTACCGGCTCACCTTTGGCATGGAGGAATTTTGTGGACGAACATTCCGTTTTACAGTTTCTAGTAGAGCGCGCCCGACAGGAACCAGTTTTTAAGCAACAACTACTCGGCTTCATCGAACTCTCAAAAACAGATAAGAAATGGCGTACCGCTGCAGCCAACGCAATCACAATACTGGTCAAAGCTGGTGTGAAGTTTTATAGTGCAGACTTGAAAGGCATTCAAATCCCTGGGGCAGATCTCAGCTATGGCATGTTCGATTCAGCTCAGCTGCAAGAAGCGGATTTGGAGAATGTCAACCTCTGTGGTGTTTGGCTGCGACAGGCCGACCTCACCAATGCTCATATGTCAGGTGTATACTTCGGTGAGTTGCCATCTCTCTCTCACGACGGCATGGTACTTTCGTGTGCATACTCACCTGATGGGGAGTCACTCGCCGTCAGCCTTGAAGATGGTGATATCAGTGTGTACTCGACATCCGGCTGGGAGGAAGTTCAAACACTGAAAGGTCACAACAAGACAGTTTGGCGTGTTGTCTATTCGCCTCAAGGCAGCCAAATCGCCTCTGCAAGCTCGGACATGACAGTGAGGCTTTGGGATGTGGGATCAGGAACATACCAACACACTCTGATAGGCCATACCGATGGAGTCAAGTGCGTTACGTTCTCACCTCAGGGAGATCAAGTTGCCTCGGCCAGCGATGATAAGACCGTACGGTTTTGGGATGTCGCCACTGGCGATTGCCATCAGACACTATCCGGTCATAACGCAGGGGTATCATGTGTCACATATTCGCCTCGAGGCGACCTGTTGGCTTCTGGCAGTATGGACAGCACGGTACGGCTCTGGGACGTAGGCTCTGGAGATTGCAGATACATCCTATCTGGTCACAATGATGAAGTTTCGGATGTCTCATACTCGCCTCAGGACGGTCAATTCGCCTCGGCTAGCCACGACCGGACAATTCGGATATGGGATGTGGAAACGGGTGTATGCCGCCGCGTCTTATCCGGACACAACAGCAGCGTATGCAGCGTTACATATTCACCAAACGGCCGGCAAGTTGCCTCGGGAAGCGAGGACGGAACGGTACGACTCTGGGATGTCGAGGCCAGGGTCTGTCACCGCATCAAAGCACATAGCAGTGGCGTTTTCAGTGTTGTGTATTCTCCAGAAGGAAATCTGGTGGCCTCGGGTAGTGGAGACAAGACTGTACGATTATGGGACATACCGGTCGAGACATCCCGTCCCGCATCAAGTCGCCATGCCGAAGATGTTTTGTGTATCAAGTACTCGCCAAAAGGAGGTGAGATTGTCTCTCGAAGTACGGAGTCGATTCTGTTTTTGGACATGATGACGAGAGTCATGCATCGGGAATTCCGTGGCCATAGCGGAACGGTTACCAGCGCTGTGTATTCGCCTCATGGAAATCAAATGGCTTCTGGAGGCACAGACAAGACAGTACGGTTGTGGAATATGGGGACAGGAGAATGCCAACATATGTTAACCGGCCATAGCGACTGGGTCAATTGTATCGCGTATTCACCCCAAAGAAATCAACTTGCCTCTGCCAGCAACGATACGACGGTACGGCTTTGGGACACAGAGACTGGTAGTTGTCTTAGTACACTCTTTGGTCATAGCGAAGCAATCTTTTGCGTCGTCTATTCACCCAATGGGAGCCAGATTGCCTCTTGCAGCGCAGACGATACAGTGAGGCTATGGAGCATTCGCACAGGAGTCTGTAATCATGTCTTAAGCGGACACAGCGACAAGGTTTGCAATGCCGTGTATTCACCTCAGGGTCACCAGCTTGCTTCCGCTAGTCACGATAAGACAGTGCGAGTATGGGATGTGCAGGCAGGAGAATGCTACAAAATCTTAACGGGTCATGACAGCAAGGTCACAGGGGTCAGATACTCGCCTGAGAGCGACATGGTCGCGTCTGTCAGCCTAGATGGGACAATTCGGCTTTGGTGTGTTGAATCGGGTCAGAGCCTCGCAGTTATTCAAACCTTTCAGGACAATATTTTCGACATTGCTTGGAGCGCAACTCCTGAAGGAAACTATCTGACCACTGGTTGTAGGAATGGATCGCTGGTTATGTGGCGTACCGCGCGAGAAGGAAAAGTATGTCATGCCGGTTTTCGTTGGGGTTCAATGGATGAATTTCCACTTACCTTGGCGAATGCAACCATTCAGGACGTGCGTGGATTGAGCGAGCTTAACAAGAGGCTTCTGGAACAGCATGGAGCTGAAGGAACACCTGCTCCTCTTGCACCAAGTAGGCAAGACAAGAGCCTGAGACGATAAAGCGAACATATACTGATTCAGCAACACGACGTTTTTCCTTTCAACGAAATAAAGCCTCTTCAGTTGCATCATTTTCATTTTATTGTATGTCTCCGGGTTCAATTGTTGGTAGGGGCATCTTGAACAACCTCTTCTGACTCTTGCACTTGCGCTTGCAGCCTGCAACAGTCTCCACACTCGACTCTATCCAACTCATTGTCATTGTAAACCTCATAGCGACTCCCGGTGGTCTCGATGCCTTGTTCCTGTAGCCATTTTTTCAGTTTTCCAGCCCAAAGATATCTGTCTTTTACATGTTCGTTATTCACTGTCTGGGACAAGACGCGCCATCCACCCGTCATGGTGTTGAGCTGTTTCCAATAAGTGGTCATCCAGACCAGCTCCTCCATGTGTACGACATGTTTTCCTCCCCAGAAGGATAGTTTCTGCAATTTTGTTAGTCCAGCCAGTAGGTCCAACCCAGCATTCAGTCGCATTGGCAGTGGGACGAGGGAATACCGCAGATGACGAGGGTCATTATAAGGCCAGATGGTGATATTGTATGCCTGGATGTAGGTGGTGAGAGTATCCAACTCGCAAAGTTCCTTGAGGGCGGCCAATTGTTGAAAGACTGTGCGGCATTGTTCCAGTTCCTGGTCCGAGAGTTGCCGGTTGGATCCATTGTCCGGGAAGCCCATGTCGATAAAGATGGCAAAGGCTTGTAGTCGGTGACAGACCCAGGGTTTGTTGGCCTTGATGAAATCTTGAGCATGAATGACCTTGGCAGCGATCCGGCGGAGATTGGGGCATGAGGTGAGGATCTCGAGGGCCCAATCGCTCCTATCGCCATGGCAAGAACGCAGATCGATGGTCTCGATCGAGTTGAAATGGCGCGCCTTGAGCAAGTCGAAGGGTTCGGACGAAATACCAAAGCCTTTGATGTCGAATTGGCGGATCGGCAGCTTGATCGACTTTAGCACTTTAGCATAAAGTTCGTTTGTCATGCTGGTCTTGTTACCTTCGATGATGATAGAGTCTAGATGGGGCCATGTGGTTGTGATGGAACGTTCACAAAATTCGGCACATGGTTCCAGGCGAGCGTCGTTGCAGTACCATTCTAGAACGCGGAGGGATGGGCATTGAGCGATCAATCCATCGAGCTGTGCTCTAGGGTGTGGTGCAGCGTACATTCTGCGAACGATGAGTTCTTGCAACCGAGGAAACCGAGGAGGAGGCGCAGGCGTGGTCTGTGAGGGATCGTTGGAGGTTGCGTTTTTTTGAGGACCCTGGCCTGGGTGATTCTTCTTCTTGACGATGGAGGGTTGTACCAAATCAATGAAGACTTGGTCTAGCACGAGCTTTTCGAGTCGTTGGCAGATGGTCCAGAAGGGTTTCAAGTGTCGTCCCAAGACTCTACAGTTTTCCATGGTCAAGGAACGGAGATTCCAGCACTGGGTGCATCTGAGGATGGGGCTCCAGAGGATATGGCTTTTCATGGAGGCAGTTCTGGTCCATGTATAGGTCCAATTGATCAAGGAGAGGGATTGTAGCTGAGCACGATTCCGCCTCATGATGAGTTTGCACTGGTCCCAGTTTTCTTTTGGATGGCCCGTTTCTGGGTGTAGGGAAAGACCTTGCAAGCGGATGGCCTTGAGTGATGTGCAGGCGGCCCCAAGGGTGAGAGGGAGGACCGAGTCTTGGGTGTGGATGGCCAGAGAGCGAACGGACGCGGCGTTTTTTACAGCGACCTTTAGAAAAGGGTGTTGCGGCGGCGTGTCCTCTTCCTGTTCCTGTTCATGTTCCTGTTCCTGTTCCTGTTCCTTGTTCTCGTCGTTGTCGGTAGTGTGTAGAGTGGTGTCGGCCTTGAGGAGGATGGTTCGTGAGAGAGGAGTGGATTGGAGATAGTCGGTCTTGGAAGGCTTTCCAAAGTGCAGGTCGGTCCAGACGAGGGGTATGAAAAAGGAGTGAAAGGATCTGCAGACAAGAGAGCAGGTGATGACATCGCGGGCATCGAGATAGGCAGTGATGGCAAAGAGGATCTCGGGGAGCTCGATAGCGCGCAGAAGGGGGGTTGAATTGTCCATGGTGATGGTATGCAGCCTAGCGGTCGAAGGGGTGTGATGGAGGTTGGTTGTGAGGATGTATATATGGTGGTGGCAGACGGGTGGAGGCGCAGGGTGATACAAGGGAGGCACGGAGCGGAGGATTTTGCTGCGGCACAGGTGAAAGATCCATGACACATCTTTTTGAACGAACGCGCAGTTGTTATCAGAGTGTGGTCCGTGTCATTGTATTTGCAGCGAGTACGAGAAGGAGAGCGAGAAGGTCAAGGATAAGAGCGAGCACGACATGGACATTGGAGTGATGAGAGACAGGATGGACGTTATGACAGGGAAGAGTGGATGGTGATGATATGATATGATATGATATGATATGCAAGCGGGCCAAGAGGGGGTGGAAGGGGAGTAAGAGAGGGAGTAGGAAGGAGAGGAAGGAGAGGAAGGAAGGAAGGACAAGG
>Ga0247824_10000276_pt1 | contig 23606 bp, 28 predicted proteins | sample 13C_PalmiticAcid_FD_194412 | JGI IMG/M metagenome (GOLD analysis project Ga0247824, IMG submission 194412) | Soil microbial communities from agricultural site in Penn Yan, New York, United States - 13C_PalmiticAcid_Day48 | ecosystem: Environmental > Terrestrial > Soil > Agricultural land...
GTTGTAGAGGGTAGAGCAGCGGCAATGTAATAGAACCGGTCGTGTAGGGTCATTCTTACACACCTTTGGACTCTGAAACGGATAGTGTTGACTAGCCTCAAGGAACTCTAGAGCACATTAGCTTCTCCTATCTGTACAACATGCAACCAAACCAACAAGGACCCAGACGACATAGAGGCGACGTGCCAACAGCTCGCTGGCAAAAGGGAAATGATCACGCTCAGGAATGCGGACGAGGAAGGTGTGCGGGCTTGGAATGTAGGTGACAGGCTGTGGAATGTAGACGGCAAGCTCTGGAATGCAGATCGCCAAGAGCACCGCCGCCCTGAGAAGGGGAGGCTTTGGAATGCCAAGGACCAGGGCTGTGGAATGCAGCAACTGACGCTCCTTTGTCCCCTAGTCTTGGCAGCACAACATCCTTAAGGGCTGAAGCCCGTCGGACGTCGACACTGGCATCGTGGAACCAAAAGGCAACCAGCACTTGCAGGCTTCTTGGAGGGAGGGGCTTGAGGCAAGCCACAGCTGTTGTGGAGGGCGCGGAGGGGTTGTTTGAGCGATAGAAATGCACACTTACTGCGAGAACCCTTGCCAGAGATCGAGCTCGGTAAGGGGTAGGGTAGGGATAGGAGAATGGTATCGCTAGGATCGCTTGTTCCAAATCTAGCCAGGGGGTAAACGAGTTAGCAAAACCTGTCAAAGCCAATGGGTGCTCAACACTAAGAATAACAAGCCCCTAGAGGAATCTCGTAGCAGCAAGAGAGTCCACCCCCGGGCTGGAGTTCGTACGACCCAGTGGATGAAGGAATGTGAAAAGCAACGCCGTCATCGAGCAGTGAGGAACGGATGAAGCCCCAAAGACCACGGCTGGTAGACTCTCTATCTGACGAGCAAAGGGGAGGTCTCATGCTCTGCTCCTCCAACACGGTATTCGAAACTGATGGCAAACGGAGAAATACCATCCCAACCAGGCTAGGCATCAACCACAGCAGGCGCTTTACCAGCAAGGACCTTGATGTAACGCCGTAGTCATATGGTGAAAGACCAAGCATCGCCGTAGATAGATCCTCATCCGTCTTCGACGGCGGAGGCAAAATGGGGTAAAAAGGGGATCTCGTATACCAAGCGGGGCCGGCGTAAAACGGGGAGCTGGGGTAAAAGGGAGCCGGTGTAAAGGGGGAGCCGGTGTAAAAGGGAGCCGGTGTAAAAGGGGGAGCCGGTGTAAAAGGGGTTGAGCGGGAGTTGTTGCCCTTCTGATGCTGGAGCGGGCTGCTCAGGGGAGCGAGGAGCGTATCGTGGCCACTGGCACAACGTTTGTGGTGTCGTGCAGAGTAACCTCCTCGTACTAACCTCCGAGTCCAGAAGGACCCAGCGGCGGCGAGTGGAGCAACCCCAACGCCGGGCCGTGTCGACAGCCCACGTCACTCCTGCTCCCAACGTCTCGGGGTTGAAGAACAAGGGCACGGCTGGGACTGAAAGACCCCGTCGCCGTCTCGCTGAAGGGTAGGCCTTCTGCCAGCCGCTCCAAAAGGGGAACTCCCACCCAAAAATGCGGCCAAGGGCAGACAGAGAGATGGCGGAAGGGAAAGAGGAACTGGGGGACAAAGCCGAAAGGAGGAGAGAAAAGCAAACTGACCGATCAGGGCACTGGAATGTAACAGCACCAGAATGGATTGGACAGGCCTCTGGACGAGCCGACGTAATGCTTTCGAACCGAGCCGACGGCGGTATCCAGGAGCCAAAGAGCAACCGTCGAAGGAGACGCCTTCACGCCGTGAAACTCAGACCCTGATGAACAGCTGCCGAAGATACGAAGAGATAACGAGTTTCCGGGGAGGTCCCGATAGAGAGAAGGCAAGGCGAGGTTGAAGAACAAACGCGCGAAGACTAATGCTGGGCCTTGGCGGAGAAGTTGAACGCTGAGATCCAGTGAGGATTTCGGGTATCGTAAGCAGACTCCAGTCGATGACAATCTATGCGTGACCATTGTTAGCCCCTATCGCAAGCCAGTTCGTAAGGAGACGCCGTAGTTCAGACAGCAATGAGAAGTAAGCTCTGCTTGTGAATATAGAACGCCTCCAACACCAAGGTAACCGATGAACCAGCGTGTAGCCCCTGAATCACGCCACCCCAAGTGGTCATGGGAATGTTCAGGGAATCAGACGGACGGGTTAGCCGATGTTGCCTTGCCCGAGATGCCCGAGAAGCCATGGGATTAGGCTCATATCACGCCATCTTTCATAAGACGGATAGCTTCAGGCCATCAGGCCAACGGTTCGCCCGATATTGTTGGCAACTCGGGCCCGAGGGCCTCCGAGGGTGGCCATCTACGCCGAAATGCCCCGAGACCCCAGTAGGTGAACCTCAAATCAGGCCATCCTTGATAGGATAGAGACCTCCAGTGTGTCACGCCAACGGTTGAGCTGATATTGCTGGCAGGCCAGGGCTGAGAACCTCTGTCCGCACTCCCCCACCCCAAGATTTGCCGATGAGCCAGCATGTAACACCGAAACCAGGCCATCTTGCGCTAGGGCAGGGGCTCTGAAGAATCGCAGATCCGGTGGCTCCTTGGTTCCAGGGCGGTCCAAATGGGACAAATCTTTAGGAGTAAGACTTCGTATCCCGCCGCAATCCTGAGCTGGACCAGGGGGTTGATTTTGCTGAGGACACAGGCGAGGCTCATGTCACCCAAACAGCCTAGTCCTGCTCCAGGTCGTCGATGCCGTGCTCCACATGAATATTCAGGACAAGCGCCGCAAGAGGAGCCTGTCCTGATCGGTTTGGTCCAAATGAACCACACCAACGATGACGGCTTCGGTCCCAACGTGGCACCCCGACTGCGACTGATGGGTAGGTTGTCGGCGAGCTTCGAGGACCGGGCGCAGCGAGACCAGATACCAAGGCAGGAGCCGAGGGGGTACTGGAGGGTTTGTCACGGGCGGCCAGTACGCTTCGGACGGTAGACTGAGCGCAAGCATCGGGAGAGATGGGACTCTGGACTCTCGGTGACGGTAAAGTCAAGTTCGACAAGCAAGAGAGGCTTGCCCCTTCCGAGAGCAGAACTTCGCCCGCTTGCTTGAAACATCAGGCATCCCCTCAGGGGACGCCGGAGCAAGACAATCCCATCACGAGCTCACGCCACACAAGTCCATGGAAGGCAAGTCTCAGTGTCGTCGAGGCGGGGTTCAGAAAGCTCGTTGTCCGGATGCGGTCCATCTGTCGTATCGATCCCACACCCCAGTTCACATCCAATTAATGGACAGACGACCGCCCCAGAGCACGACGCGAAGTCTCCTCTGGGGGTGAAGGCTTGGGTGAACGCGGAAAGCTGGCATTGGGCAGGCAGCCAAGGCTCCGTGCAAGCAGGGCTCACTGGTTGGTCGGCCATATAGCACCGCGCAGGGCGTGGGCGCTGTCTTGCCGCAGTCGAATCGAGGGGGCCGTCGGGAATGCTGCTCCAATTCCGCCCACCATTGATCCTTCACATCCGGGACCACTCAGCTCAACCCAACTCCTCGATCCGCAAAGCCGGCACGCACATCTCCTGGCGGCATGGAAGCGGCCTGTCGGAATCCGGCAGCATGACCGCGCGCGCCTTGTACCGCCCAGCTACCCAGTGCACTTCGAGGGTGCTTGGCGAGGGCAAGCTCTGAGCACATTGTTCGTCTGCTGTCTAATTTCGGGGGCGGCCGAGCATGTGCCCTCCGGGAGGATCTTGGAGCGTAGCGAGGGTCACGGGTCAACGACCAGAGCGTGGCTGGCGAACGGCTCCGGCCTGACGAGACGGTCGAAAAGCAGGTTGATCAACGGTGAAGATGTGGGACATTCGGCGGCGAGGTGGGACGGTCGCGTTCGGCGGTCGGGGGGGCTCGCGGAGGCCATCGCAGTCCGATCCAGATCCGGCGGTCGTATTCTCAGTTCAGGGGCGGCCGTACGTTCCATCACTCCCACCACCAAGATCACAATCCATCTCCAGGTCCAGTCCATGTTCCAGATCCATGTCCACGTCCACGTCCGCATGACTCGATCCCAGACAAGCAGAGCACAAAGGCAGAAATCACAGGGGCAATCCAGCTTCAGCGGGGATCCAACTTACTCTCAAGGACACCAGGTAGCAAGCACAGCCCGTATTCTTGTGCGGCGGGGTAGTTGACGCGCGAGAATCGGGGAGGTCGAGACGCGAGGTGGTGGCTGTAGACTGTCGAAGACGACTGCGGGAAGCACCAACGACAAAGGGCGGAAGACAACGACGGCAAAAGGCACGCGAAAGGATGCTTCTTTTGAAATCGCAGCAGTACGGGCGCAAAGAGAAAAAAAAAGCAGAGGGAGCACGGGCGGTGCGGGCGGTGGAGGGGTAGGAAAAGAAAAGGAAAAAGAGAGCGAGGTCGAAGCGGCGGCGCTGTGGAGAGTGTGTGCGAAGCAAGCAGCAGGACAGGTGAAAACTGGGCAGGCGCCGAGCGTGCGTCTGGAGAGAATTTGCCTGGCGGGTGGATTGGCAGGCTGGCAGGGTGGGGAAGGTCCAGCCCAAAGCGGCCGACCCAAGCGCAACCATCGCGTCAGTTCCCGGCCGCCCCTGCGCTGCGCTGCAGCCGTGGTGGTACTGTACTGTACCGTACTGACACAGCAACGCAAAAGCCACACCCCCCTGCGCTGGGCCCAGCTCCGCAGTCTCCGGCCACTCCGTGCGACCGACCATGGACGGGATCAACAACCCCAGCAGCAGCAGCCGGGGCTCAACAGCGGACGACATGATTGCAGTCTGTCGTCGATGGCGTGGTGAACTAGGATTCAGAGATGCCCCATTACCTCATGTTCGCTTCATAGCTTTTCTGTCAACATCCAAAATACACCGGCCATTGCCCTGGGCTCCGGAGCTGCACGGACAAAAGGACGGGAGGAGGGAAGGAGCCCCCCTTCGGCAACCGTCATCCTTTCATGGACGCCTCAAATGGCCGGGCACGCAGGAAGTTACACAACCTGGAACCGCGTGGAGACGGGGGCGGGAGCCCAGGGCAACCGCTCGCCGTGGAAAGGGCGGCGGTCACCTCCAGCACGGCCTTCACCTGGCGACAGCGCATTGGGAGTCTGGACAACAACAAACAGACGGGCTTGCGCTGCCATTGTCCCAGCAGGGCCCAACCGCCGGATCCCCACTCCCAGGCCACTGCAGCTTCCGACCAGCCACGAGATCGGGAACGGCAATCGTGGTCGCTTCCCGACCCGGTGGGGTGCGTCCAGGATTCGTGGTGGGGATGTCCAAGCAAGAGAGCAAAATCTGATCAAAAACTGCTGCTGTCTCTTGGGGATTCAGCGCATTCTCCATCATAGCGCCCTGGACGCCCAGGCTGCAACCGACGACAAAGGTCTCCAGCCTGGAACCCACACGCAAATAGGTCAAAAAGCAACGGCCTTTGCAGCCGTGACTTGCGAACAACAGGGTTGTTTCAACGTCAGGTTGTTTCGTTTCTCGGCCAAAGGTGCAAACTGTGTCACCCAGCCCGGGCCGGCAACGAATGAAGCAGCCAATGCAGGGGATGCCGGTGTTCCCTGGCTTGGGGTGGCGGCTCTGGGGCGGCGGAATCCCACTCCCTGCGACACCATCACCAAATGGGTAAAGCAGACAACCGTGACGCCGGTCCCAGCTCCTGCGAGACCAGCATCGGCTGTTTTTGGCTCAACAACAGACACACCAGGTTCTGTGATGGACACAACGAATGCTCATCCACCCGGCGCCCCTGAGGCCTCACGAGCGAGCGATACGGATATGGACAGCCAATGTCTCGGACCGGATCGAGACATTGAAGGAGAGGGCCAAGCCCCCGTCCGGCTGTGCTTCAGCCGCCATGGTGTTTCTCGCCCCCGGCAGGAACAAAGGCCCGCTTTCTTAGGGCTCGGCAGGGATGCGAGCTGGAGGCGCACAGACTAGAAGCCATCGAACGAACCCGTCGAAGCTTTCCAGTGGCCGCCATCCCCCAGCCTGTCGGCAGCCCGGCCTGTTGAGCTCGGTCCAAGCGGACGTCATGGCTGAGAGCTCCCTGGCTTCGCTGGCGTGAACCGGGGAGTTGAGTCAAGCTCCAACTGGGCGTCGGCAATATCGCGCACTTTTTCTCCCTTTTGGCCCAGAACCCGCGTCACGGCAATTGTCCTGCCTCGAGCGCTTCTCTCAGGAGTCAGAGTCAGGACAAGCAGCCAGCTGCTGGGGGCGCCACGCTGCTGAGGACAAGAGCGAACAGAAGGCTCGGCAATCACCCGGCCCTGGCTGCATGCGAGTCAACAATGCACCTTTTCGATCACTTGCATCGCTCCTGTCAGCGAATCAGCTCGCATCGCTGACATTTTGTCCAGATCCGAGGATGGTGCCGGAGTGCCACCGCCCACCCCAAAACCCGTTCCCCCTGCCCATTCTGTGTGCTCTCCCTCCTTTCAGGCACGCGTCATGCTGCCGTCTCTACATCGCAAACAAGTAAATGGACCAGCATGTCATGGCATGGTCTGTCTCGCCCCGAAGCGGCCATGTTGTGCATCTCTCCAGAGAACGTGGTGTCTGTTGTTATCTCCGCTGTATGGATCCCAGCGCTGCCATTTGCCGATCGCCAGATGCCGTTTAACACTCACCTTCTGAGCCACTGGGCCACTGTTGGATCATTTTGCTCTTCTCTTCGCTACAATCGAGTCAACGGCGCCGTCCTTTCCACGCTTTCATTGAGCTGCTCGTCAGATATTAGCGGGCTGATTCGTCCTCGAAGCACCTCCCTTTGTCTTGAACACGAGTCAGTCAGAAGCCACCCGTGTCGCGTCAAGCCAGGCAGGGCGTGTCTCTATCAAAAGACAAAGTTTGACAATGTTGCCGCACAGGACATGGCAGGCTGCCTGCTGCGTTTGAAGCCGTTGCAAGCCTCAACTCGCCCATCCGCCGCAAAACCTCGGGAGTGAAGCCCAGTACGAAGCACTTGACGTTACTCGTCCAGTCGTCATCTGTTGCCCTGGTGTCTGATTCCGCACGTAAGGTCCGACTCGACCCCTGCAGCCTCGTGTTTCGCAAAGCCAAGCCCTCCCTCTTGACCACGACCACCTGCTGCAAACTAAATAAGACGCCCAACGCCCCGTCTCGCTGCTGCTTTTACGAGAAACGAAACCCTTGAAGGTCTGCGGGCCTGGTTAGCCATGGGCAAGCTGGCCTTCGAGGGCTACTCCCTTTGACGGCACACCGTGCAGCAGAACCACGACTATCGAGGAGCCGCAGATCCGCACAACCCGGCATGTCTCGACGGGCATCAGACCGGGGACGAAGTGCCTCTGCACATCGCTTGCAGCATGGGCTTGATCTTCACTTGTTTATCTGATGCCACCGAAACCATCCGAAACTCGTATCCTCGCAGTTCCATGGAGACAACTCCCTCCCCCTGCACGGCCATCAGCTGCGGCGGGCCGACTCGGCGAGCCACCGGAGGAACACAACAGCGATTAGGCTGCAGGCAGTGGCACGTTCTGCCTTTCATGGCGTCTTGATCCTCCCACTTTGCTGCCTATCCTGCTTTAGCGATGTTGGTGGCATGCCAGAATGACTATTCTCAACGGTCCCGGATGCCCATCCTCAACGGAAAGGAGCCCCGAAGCCGCTTGCGCTCCCCAAGACGGCGAGCAGAGAGGCCTTCTTTTGACTTTGCCTGCCAACTCTTCCCAGGCGCCCCAAAAAAGACGAAAACTTCCTCGATGCTGCATTGGGGGTCCTCTTGGCCGTGAACATCGTGAGGCTGGGCAGAGACTGTCGCCGTCGTTCCTTGCGGACGGAAACGCGCTCCGCGCCGCGCCGGACACGGATTGGACTCACAGCCCGAACCTTCACAGTTCCTGTAATATCCTGCTGCCCTGACTGACCATCCAAATAAGCTTCTCAACAGTCAGCAAGTTGCTGTACAGTGCCATAAGTGCACTCCACCATGAGGAAGGGCTCGCACATGCCACGCTGTTTAACAACCGTTACACCAGCTCTTGGTCGCAGTACCATGCCTTACAGTACAGCTCCCCATGCTGTATTCTGTCTGTCTTGCTGTATCGTTCAGAATTCCCCGCCGCGCTCTGTGCCCGACGGATGTCGTCAGTCTTCGTCAGAGCTCAACGAACCCTCTCAGACGGGACGGTGACAAGTCAGGGCCACCTTGCAAGCCCGTACAAGTAGCACGTCATCCGACAAACATGAGAGCTCTCAGTCACGTCACCAAGACTGAACCCTGTGGATGTTTATCTCCCCCACGGACCCTCGCAGGACCTCGCGGCCGCGTGGAGTCAACCGCCGTGCATCAGAGAGGGCTCAGGGGCCATCCCTCCATCACATTCTGGTCAGTGCCTGCCCTCTACACAGTAAACACGATACGCATGGACTTGCTTGAGCATAGAGAAACTTGTGTTTTGCGACCGTGGGCCGTCCGGCCACAACCAAACCATCTGCCATGGGGCATGCTCCGATGCTCACGGAACTTTGGGGGAGAATGGCTCCAACGACGGGTACTTCAGACAACACGGGCCTGGGTCTGGGCCCTTCCGGGAAGAAGCTCCGAGATACGACCACCGCAAGAGCTCCTGATGGAACAAACCCAACCTGGGACACAGTGCACTTGAGGCAGACGGGGGTTTGAACCCGCTCCCCATCGTCTTGGGAGGCGGCCCTGGGTTAGTTTCCTTCATGCCGCGCCCTGACACGCTTGGTCTCCAACGGGAAGTGAATCCTATCCATTACACCTCCCTGGTTATACTATAGTGTTGCTACAGCAACGTGCCTGTTGAGACGCAAAATGGCCCATGTCAGTCTTGCTGAAGCGCCCTGTCAGGGAGCACCCCGGTCAGCCTCGAAAGTCTCCCTGATTTTGTTGCCAACATTTGCTCAGATCCGCAGCAGAGTGTGTCAAAAGTCGTGAACCGTGGTGTTGGTTGGCCAGGGGCAGCAATGACGAGCAAATGTGAGAACCTTGGGGATAAATAGGACGCATGGTCACAGACTTCATTGAAGTGAGGAAAGGAAGATGAAACGGACGACTCCGTTGTGGTTAGTAGTCCGCATGTCTAGATCTAAGCTGGCAACTACAGCAACTGCAGACATTCCCTCCAAGCCCTCTGCACTTCGAGCGACCTGTCCTTCTCGAGCGCCTTGCCAACCACGCCCTTCACCTCGGCCGTCCACTCACCATCCGTCACAAGCCCAGCGTGCGCCTTGCCCAGTTGTATCGCGGCCTTGACTGCCTTGACCCTAGCGAGACGCTGCTCCTCTGTCCCTGCGTCATCCGCGCCCAGATCCAGGGTGTTGAGGAACCATTCGACGACCTCCCGCCCCCCCTTTGCTGCGCCCTCGTTTCCGCCAGGGGCGGCTGCCTCACCCCCCGCCTCCTCCAACACCTCTCTCACGCAACCATACCAGAACGTCCTTCTGATGGTCGCAAACTCCGGCCTCGAGACACAGGGCTCCTGGGCGTTGAGCGTCTTGCCCTTGCCACCACCAGCAGCGGTTTCAAGAGCGAGCACCACCTCCCGCAGCACCACCATCGGCTCCTGCCTCATCTTCGCCCCGTTGTAGCCCCTCACAACCGCCTCCATGGCAGCCCAGACCGTCTGCGTCTTGAGGTCCAGCCCACCTCTCCTCCCCTTACCCCCCTTGGGCTGGTCCACATCCATCGCATCCTGATCCTCCTCTTCCACCACCAAATACGGCTCCACAATCTCCGCAATCTCCCCCAGCAGGTCAAGATCATCCCTCTCCGCCGCCACCTTCCACAGACATGTAAACGCATGCGGCCGGTAGGCGTCATTGTTCCTCTTCGCCTCCCGCACGGCAACCTTCTTCAGCTGCGCCGCCAGCGCGCCGTCCTCGGCCCACAGCGCCTTGCTCGCGCGCACGAACCCGGGAAACGGCTCCAGCAGCTTCTCCTTGCCCTCAAACGTCTTGAGCGCCAGCGCCCTGTCGTACGCGGGCCACACCGCCCGCAGGTTCTCCGCGCTGACCCGGCCGGACGCGTCCCCCGCGGTCACGACCCCGCCCGCGGCGGCCGCCACGGCCAGCGCGCCCGCGTGCTTGAGCGCCCACTGCGCGGCGCCGAGGCACCGGTCCACGAGCCCGACCACCTCGGCCAGGTACCGCACGACCGTCAGGCTGGTGCTGCCCGCGTGCGTGTCCCAGACCTCCTGCGCGGCCTTGCGGACGTACTCGTCGGTGTCGTGGCGGGCGAGGAAGGCGAAGGGCAGCAGCTGGGTCTCGAGGGCGTTGAAGTGGTCCGGCGAGATCTTGGACAGCGCGAGGACGGCGTCGGCGACCTTTTGGCGGCGCGTCTCATCCTCCGAGGCGAGGTAGAGCGCGATGAGCCGGTCGGCGAAGCGCGTCTTGGCTTCCGGGGTGGGGACCACGCGGATGAGGTAGGCGGCGGCGCGGGCGTAGTTCTGGCTGACCTCGTCGTTGCGGTCGAGGGTCTGGCGTTCCATCTGGGTGAGAAAGGTGGAGGCGTAGGGGGAGAAGGATGGGGCGTGGCGGGTGGCGAGGGTCGAGAGGACGCGGGCGCAGCCGATCTTGGTGGGCATGCCCAGGGCGGTCTTGATGGATTCCTGGAGCCGCGGGGCGAGGTCGGCCATGACGGCGCCGTCGACGTTGCGGAGGCAGTTCTCGATGGCTTCGGCGATGGGGCTGCGGGAGACCATGGCGCTGCGGAGCTTGTCGATCTTCTCGCGGTTGTCCTCGCCCGCGCGCTGGTAGTGATAGTTGATGGCCTCCGGCTCAATGGTGCTCAAAAGGCCCAGGAGATGGGGGACCATGGTGGGTATGTAGGGTTTAAGGGCATCGCCGCCGCTCTTGGCAATCTTCATGACGGTGATGGTTGCGAACAGCTTGACGTCTTCGACACTGCTCTCTATGCCTTTGTCGGAGAGTAGGAACGGGAGGGCTTCGTTCATCATGGCTTTTGCAGTGGTCGTGGAGCCTGATTCTTCGAGTTGCCGGACAAGAGTCGTGGAGAGGGCAATGCAAAGGTGGAGTGCGGCGTTCCGGACGGTGGCCTTGACGTCGTCGAGCACCTTGAGTGCAGCGGTCCAGATGTCTTTGTAGTAGGGCTCGTACTTTGGGAACGGGCGCCCAGAGATCAGGTCGGAGATAGCGGCGCAGCTGGCCTCACGGACACGCCACTCTTTCCCAAGGATGCTCTTCAGCAAGTCCTTCATGATGCTATCAAAATGCGTCTCCATGACCGCACTGGAATCCTTGACCAAGGCCTTCCAGATATCGTTCATGGAGCGTTGGACGTTCTGGTTTGGGTCGAACCGGTAACGGTACAGCTTTGGATAGAGTTTGGGGTCGATTTCCGACTCGGAAAGGATGTTGCTGAGCCCGAATCGGCCAAACGCGGACCGGGTCGACCATGTGGCGGCATTGGTCGCTAGCGACATGAACTTGTAAACCAGGCTCGGGTCGCCGACTTCGTTCGCTAGGCTGACGATGTCCTTGTATGAGGTGACGGACTTGCCGTCGCCAGTAGGAAGAGCACCGGCGTCGAAGAGCTCCGTCTCCTGGTCCACCTTGAGTTGCGGCCCTGATCCGGTAAACGAGGAGACGAGATCACGGACGAGCTCGCCTTTGAGGCTCGCGTCGCCCTTCTCGTACACGAGCGCGAGGCCCCGCGACGCAGTTTCCTGGACGAGCTCGTCTCTTGCGCTGAGAAGGCGCATGAAAGCGACTTGGCACTCTCTGAGTCTCGACTGGACCTCCTCCAGGTGAGAGCAGTGTTGGATGACACAGAACAGCCAGATTCCGGAAGCCTTCAGTAGAGACGGCTTGGTGGTCTTGCAATCCGTCAACAGTTTCTCTAGAACCGCAGTAAGACGCGCCGAGCGCCTGGGCACTCGATAGGCAGCGCCCTCGGCCTGAACATCAATGGTCAGTTGGACGACTTCGGCATCCCAGCACGCGACGGCCGCTGCAATGGCCTCCCCAACGGCGAAGTGGACTTCAGCCTGCCTAATTTCGTACAAAGAGTACAGCTTCTCCAGGATGGAACCGAGGCTATCGTCTTTGGTGTTGCCGTCTGAGTTTGCTGCCCCTGATGCAGGGTTTGCGATGGCAAGTCTTCCAAGAGCAGTGATGGCCTTCTCGTTGCCCTTCTTGGCCTGAATGACAAGCGGCTCAATGAATGCTTTTGAGAGTAGGTCGTTGAGGTTCTCCTTGGATCCTCCTGCGTCTGGGACCGCGTGAATGACCGCTGTCCAAAGCTGAGAATATGCCTCAAACAGGGCCTCCTGGGTTGATACGGTAGATGACGAGACGGAGTCAAGGGATGGCAAGGTCTGGTTGACGTCGGCCGTGATGCCAACCGACAAATCGCCATAGTATATGCGCCTGGAGAGGAGATGAGCTAGAGCAATGAATGCGCCCTCGACAGCGTTCAGCTCCGACCCAACAGCTGAGGAGAGGTTCTTGGCGATGTTGACCAAGATCTCCTTAGAGTTGCCGACTGACTCTGCGGAGTTCGAGGGGTGAGCTGCAAGGATTCCAAACGCTTTGGAGCCTAGAGCTCGCAGTTCCTTCTTGTTTGACCGGATCAATGGCAGCAGCTCGAGGGAGCGCGACACAAGAGGTTCCAAAACAGCCCTCGGCGACAAGGATGCAATGTCCACAAATGAGCGGGCACAGGTTTCGGCAATCCTCGCGTCTTCTTTGATCATCCCCTCAAATGCGGCGCGAAGGAGGCGAAAGAGGGCGTGTGCTTGATGAGTGAACGGAGACAAGTAGTCACGAATGGTCTGGCGGGTTGCGAGGTCAGACTGCACCAAGGCACCCAGCCGCCGTTCCCATCCAGGCTCGATTTGGAAGTCCTTGAGTGCTGCCAAAAACATGACGCGCTTGCAGTAGTCGACAGCAACTGGGAAGGCCGGAAGCGACTCGGCAGGGAAGTTGACGAAGACGCCCCTATCATCAACGTCCATTCCCGGGCCCTTGTCCCAGAGAGACGAGGCATTAAGGGGAGCGATGGGCTCCTTGAAGAACATCTGGACCATCTCCTTCCAGTCTGGCAGGGCTCGAGACTTGTCGTCGTTGGCATAGTATGTCCAAGGGTCCAACCCCTTTTGGCCTTCCTCGACTACATCACTGCGCTCGTCCGGACGGCCGGCAATGGCGAGGATATCGATCCACCGCGCATAGATGTCGGAGAAGGGGAGGCAATGATTCGCCCATTTCGCAACGGCATGGCGGGCACTGCGGACCGTGTCGCCGTCCTCATCTCTCAAAGTCATGTAGGTGAGGAGAATTGATTGCAGCTGTGTATTGACCACGAAGCCGTGCGGAGGCGCAAAAAGGCTTGTGAGACTGGAGAGAGCCCCGTCAATGTTGACAACGACGTCCGGGGTGGGGTCTTCGGAGAGGGATCGGAAGAGCCACCCGGCCAGGGAGAGCCGGTCATTGTCCGACATGGACGTCCCCTTGGCGAGGATGCCGATGGTTTCGTAAGCTCTGGACCGCAGGGTGCTCTCGTCGACCGATTGGCGTGCAGGCTTTGGCCAACCCTGGCCCCTCACAAAGTCCTTGAGAAGCTCAACGAGTGGCGGTCCTATCTTGTTGTAATCGGTTTTGCTAGGTCCGATGCGGGCGACCCAGTTGATGAACTCGAACAGTGCCCGGTGAAGCTTGTTGAGTTCAAGACCAGAGGGCTTTGCAGCCACCGGCTGGCCATCGACCTGCATGGCGTCACCAGTCTCAACTTGACTAGCCACGTTTCGCTGAAAGGCAGCCAGAATCGCATCCGTGAAAGTTGTCGCGGTCTCCGACTTGCTGAGCACCCCAAGGATGCGAATCCGGTACGCGGCGGGCAGCCTGGAGTGTGCCTCGAACAGCTTTCGAACCAATGTCTTGTCTTCGAGAGACACTGAAGTCCTCTTTAACAGGTCATCACCAACACCGGAGATCCGGTAATCGGAGCTGGAGGCGGCGTAGATGGCGGGGATGAACCTCTCCTCATCGGTGAAAGCCCCGCTAGCGAGCAAGTTGACGACTTGAATTCGGGTTTCGAGTAAGTTCAGTCCCCCAGCGGCAGGATTCCATGTTTCGGATTTGTCAAAAGTGAGGAAGGTGATGTCTGCCTCCGTCAAACCCGGTGACTGGGTAGGCCCTGACGCATTCGCCCGCAAGAGCAACAGCTTCCCCATCCACTCGGCAACGAACTTGGCGTCCTCGGGATCTGCCAAGCCCATCGATTCGCGGAAGGCGACATCATCCTTAGTCCCTCGGGACGGGATCTTGATCGCAGAGAGCATGCGCAACACGACGTTGAAGAGCTGGCTGATGGAGGAGGTGGAGCCATGGCTGATGGCACGGAGTGCTTTTGGGACCAGGGTCCGCTGTTCGTCGGCGTCCAGCTTTCCAACGCTGTGTTGTATGTAAATCAAGTCGAAGTGCTTGATGAGAGCCTGTTCTGTGGCCTTGTACTGGTCAAGCAGGGCACCGACAGGAAGGACAATGCTAGGCAACACAGTGAGTCCAGGACCTCACCCATCAGTCGGGTGGGCTGATCAAAACGTACCCTGGCGCCTTGATAAGCTTGTTGATGGTCTGGCATGTGGATATGACCTGTCAAGGGCACGGTCAGCGGCGGTTACCGGCAAGCAAAAGGCAAACGGAGGTGCGTACCTTGTTGCGGACTGCCACATGCTCACTCCCAGCCTTCACCAACAAGGGCGCCAGGTAGACCTTCAGCAGCCCCTGGAGCTTCGACTCGTCGGAAGAGACCGAGAGAATTCGCCATTCGACCTTTTCTATGAGATCCAGCTCTCTCTTTGCGTCCACGGGTGCGGCCATGGTAAGAGGGTCAGGGGTTGGTGGTCGGGGTTGGCATGGCCCTGCAGGCGATGCTCGGTGAGGGGTTGGTGACTGCGGTGCAGCTGGGTGTCAACCACTCGAAGCAGCAAAATATGTAAGAAGGTGAGTTGTAATTTTACGAGTGTAGCCTCTGATGCCGGAGGATCCTCAAGGTTGCAGTCGGGCGGCAGATGATGAGGAAACTATATATTGTGTTTGAGTGTCAGGGTGAAGTGAGGAGCTGCAGGCTGGGACTGGACCAACTCAGAGGCTGCCACAGCGACACATCAGCAGCGCCCCTGGCAGGCTGCTGTGACACACGCAACCCTGGACCCGAAGCATGGGACTCGCTCCGCCTCAGGGTTACTAAGCAGAGATATCCAGCTGCCAAGTAATCAAAATCTAGAGATATATGGTGTATTAATGCGCAGTTCCACTTTCTGAGCAACTCGACTAACTATTGATCAGTAGAATGTTTTTATGTTTGCACAGGAGATTGGAAAAATAGGTCAGGTAGTTGGGCACTGGACCCTAACCCTCCATCACCCATCTGATGGTGGGGTCGGGGGTTGAATGATCCGGCTTCGGGTTGTTCTTGCGTCACAGGGCGGTCGCCTTCGACGCGCATCGGGGACAGGTCGAGCCTGAGTCTGTGCCTTTCACACATGTTTCATTCACCTCGTTCGGACTCCCAACCGGCATTCCCACAGCTTCCGCGGTATTCTTTACGCAAGCCACTGGACACTTTCCCCCGCCTGACTTGGAATCTGCAACCAGGCATTTCTTCCTGTTGGGGCGCATTCGAAAGCGCGGGGCTCGATTTCTCTGTCCCCGCTTCGCGCCTTTTGGAGCCTTATCGCCCGCGTCGCCTCGCCCAACCGCCCACCGACCACAAGCGCATTCGCACCACCGAACTGTCCGTCTGGGAGTACAGTCAGGCACAGATCACGAATCCTCCGGCAAAGCACAACATCCCTTCTCGTGCTTAAATACAGGCCCCCTTGACCCAGCTGCACCATTCTGGCTCCGACCCAGCGGCGACCTACGCCGTTCCGTCAAGATGGCAAGCGGCGAAGACATCGAGTCCTTCATGGGCATCACAGGTGCCAACCGCACAGCTGCCGAACGCATGCTCGAGCTGTGCGGCTCTGAGCTCGAGCAAGCAGTCCAGCTCTGGTTTGCCGATGAAGATTTGCAGCGCTCACTGAGCAACGCCGGCTCGTCGACCTTGGCGGCGGGCACCGGCCCAGCTGCTGCGAGTCGGTCGAGCCGACCAAACCGCCCCCAAGTTGGCCGCGAGGACGCTCAAGGCGTCATCCATATCGACTCCGACGACGACGTGCCCATGACCGAGGACGAAAACGACGATGCGGACGAGGTTGCCAACATTGCTAGGCAAGCTCAGGAGGAGGAAGATGCTGCGATGGCAAAGAAGCTGCAGGAAGAACTATACTCGGGTGGCCCTAGCGGCCAGGCCGCGGGTGCGGCGGAGGACGTGCGAGCTCCGATGGCCCGGACAACGGAGACTTTGGTTGGGTCAAGTTATGACGACGACGATGACGGACATGCTGCCATGCTCGAGCAGATGCGGAGAAGACAGCAGACTAGAGGTGGGTTCGCCGTAACGACTCTCGTTGCTGCTGTTTGGACCTTGCGCTGACAAGCACTCACTCCCCAGCCCGGCCCAACCCGTTTTCCCAGTCCGTCTGGGAGGACAACGCTCGATCATCACGCCCTGCGTCGCTCGGGACAGCCGAGCCCACCCGGGCATCTCGCCTGGCAGAGCTCTTTCGCCCTCCATACGATTTGATGTCACAGCTGAGCTGGGATGAGGCCCGAGACGAGGGCAAGGACAGCAAAAAGTGGATTCTGGTTAACCTCCAGGACATGTCCGACTTCAACTGCCAAGCACTGAACCGTGATATCTGGAAGGATGCCGCCGTGAAGTCGCTGGTTCAGGAGAACTTCATCTTCCTCCAGTACGACAAGAGCGAGTTTTCGGCCCAGCAATACATCACCTTCTACTTTCCCAACGAAGGCCACCAAAACCCGAACAACTACCCACATGTCTCGATTATCGATCCGCGGACCGGGGAGCAGGTCAAGGTCTGGAGCGGCATCCCGTTTCCGGGTGCTCTCGAGTTCCACGCGCAGCTCGCCGAATTCCTCGACCGGTACAGCCTGTCGGCCCACAGTAAGAACCCGGTTCCCAAGGCGAAGCGGCCCGAGCGGGTGGTGGATGTGGACCGGATGACGGAGGAGGAGATGCTCGAGATGGCGCTCCAGAACAGCCTGGATGCCAACGGCAGCGGTCATCAACCCAACATCCAAGATCCCGACGAGCTCACCAAGTCGACGGGTGCCTTGGCGGGGGATAAGGGCAAGGGAACAGCAGAGGTGGCCGCACCAGAAGCCGCGGAGCCCGAGCCCTCCTCGCCGCAACAGTCTGCGTTTGCCAGGATACCGTCGGACCAACCGCACGTCGAGCCGCCAGCCGATCCCAAGACGACGACCAGGCTGCAGGTCAGGAATCCGCCTGGGCGTATCATCCGCCGGTTCCGGCTGGACGACCGCGTCTCCCGCATATACGAGTGGCTCAAGGCCGAGCCGGTGCCGGGCAAAGAGGGCGTCGAGTTTGAGCTCAAGTCGATGCCGCAGGGCGCGGATCTGATCGAGCATCTCGATGAGACGATCCAGGAGGCTGGCTTGGCTAACGGCACGGTTATGCTCGAGTTTATTGAGGAGTGAGCTTGGGGAGTGTGACCGCCACCCGTTCTCTTATTCTCAGTTCATTTCTAGTTCGCATGGGGGGGGCAACGGTGGATTGCACTAGAAGGGCGCCAGGAGACATGAGCTTGGGCGGATAGACTGTGGTTTTGCCTGAGACACGATGGCTCTTTTTTTTCCTTCTTTCATTGGGCGGTGGTCTTTTTCCTGATTTGGGCGGGGTCGGCGTGAATAATAGCGATGGACTCCCTGGCATCGAGGGATCTGAGGTGAGGGAGGGAGGCGTATTTGCATTCTCTTGCTGGTAGAACCCAGACAATAGAGACCCATCATTGATACTAAATGGCCCGTGCTGCTCCTGCGCGGAAAATGGTTTCTGGCGATATCACATGAGCGGAAGGACAACCTTAGCCCTGCAAAAGCCATCAGCCCCTTATGGGCCATGTGACATATCACAGGAGATTGCGACATACGCTCAAACGACTTAGTTGTTTCCCACAATTATCACCCTAGACAAACGCAGATGACGATGAAAAATGCGTGAATTGCTACCTAATCGCCTTCCAGAACCCATGATCCGTTTGTCTTGGCGCTCCTTTGAATTCATGATGTGTCGCCAGCAGAAACCCACGTGTCCAACTCTTCGACAGTAAAAAACTAGGGGGAATTGTCACTCTCGCTGGTCTTGGCTTCACCGGAGCTCTCGTGCATACGAGATCTGCGGCTACTAACCCAGGACACCACGAGAAGGTGCCAGCGAATCGTCCTGGATCAATGAGAACTTTCTCACTGATGCCTCCACCCAAAACACTCACCCAGAGCTTCATAGGCTGCCCCCAATGGTTGATGAACGCGACAAGGAAATGGCCAACTCACATTTACTGGCCTCGCGCCAAGGCGGCCTCGGCCCGGGCGAGGGCTCGGTTGAGCCGCGCGGCTCGTTTGCTGCCGAACTCTTCGAGGTGTGCGGCGTGCCAGGCGGCGGTGGCGGCGGCTCTGGCTCTCTGGACGGCGGCGGCGAGGGAGACTACGCGGCCCGATCGAAGAACAGGCCTAAAACAAAAGCACAAGTCAGATCCTCGCCGATCGCGGTGCATCGGGCCGTTTTGGACCAAGAGCTTCCAGCAGCGCGCCGTGAAAGGCCAAGATTGAGGCAACTTGAAAGGTTAAATCAAGAAGAACTTACATTGGTGCTGGTGCTGTTGTTGGTGTTGCTGTTGCTGTTGTTGCTGCTGCTGTTCTTGTTGTTGTTGTGGTTGTTGTTGTTGTTGCTGCTGCTCGAGGATGATCAACAGAAGGGGAGAAAGGGAGAAGATATAAGTACACGATGGGGATCACCTTGTCCAAGGTCATACCTACCTCAACAACCTTTCTGTTAAAGGAAGGGGAACTCAATGTCCTATCAATTTGATTGGAGAAGCTGCCAAGTTCTGTGCGCTACGTTGTTTCCCTCCGTATTTGCCAGAGGGACTCAGGAGTAACCACTTGACAAGGTAAGTCCAGATAATGCATGGCATCTCCATGGGACTCAATGGTGCCATGAATTTGCTGCTTAACCACCCTGAGTGGGCATGTGGCCGCCCGTTCCCACACTTCCACAACACGACGGCTCAGCTCCATACCCCATGTACCGCGCCAGATGAGATCTGCATGGCCTCTCTCCGTGCGGTAAATGAATGCACAGGCATTCCCCTTCATGCCATCCCAAAGCACCAAGGTATGCAATCTGGGCATCCGCAGTGCAGCAGCGCCAGCTTCGTAAAGCAAGGCATCTACCTCCTCGCGCCTTCCTGGATACCGTAGGAGTTGTGATGTTAACGCCAGGGACTGCAGGCACTGCCAAGTCCAAGTTGGCAGGCAAGCTCGAAAAAAATCCTCGGCGTTGACCATGTAGGAAACCGAGAGTTGCTCAAGGTCGAGACTTCTGGGGGCAAAGGCTGCCCCAATCCTAGCATCCACGATGCGGGTGGCATTCACCTGCTCCTGCCAGGTCAGCCAAGGTACCTGTAACTGGGCGGTGACAAGTGCTGTAGCGAGGTCGTCGCTGAAATCTTCGAAAATCGATAGTCTCTTGAGCGTTTTGGGAAGGCGATTCTGGACCAATTGTAGAAACTCTGAACCCAGATCTTAGTAGTCGCACATGTAAAGGACAGGTGAAAATAATGAAGGTAGCTACCAGTGCTAAAGACCGGCAGATACTTTACATACGCTTGTCATGTATCCCCCTCCATCCTCTGTTCCACTGGCGCCATGGCTCATAGATGAAGTGTTGTAGACTAACGAGTTTGTCCATCACAAGCATAAGGTCGTTTGGGAGGAGCCAACGACGCAGTTGCCGACGTATGATGAAACATGTGACACCGTCAACCCGGGGAAGCTCCTCTTTGAAACGCAGATCGATCCTTTGGAAGAGCCGCAGAATTGCTGAAGAAGGAGGTGCCGTGACCTGTTGCCCATTGACCCAGCCGTGCTGTGGATCATGCCAGCTGCAGTCGGCTCCTTGCACAGAAGCATCGTCTTTGTTGCCCTCATCATCAGAGACGAAATACCAGTTCTTGAACCAGTGGTCCGAGTCGCTGGGGGAGTGTGCGTTGAGCTCCAACGTCAGACTTTGTGCTGGGCCCCAGGCGTTAAGAATGCGGAAGAGCTTCCAGATGCCGTCACTGATAATGACGCTGTTGCGTTTTCCCCAAGTGTCCCTTTTGCAACACTGGCATGTGTATTCCGGCAACTCAATATCGAGTCGAACGCGGCGAACGAGTTTCGTCTGCCGAATGATCAGACGTTCGAGATCATCGAGGCAAGACACTTGGAGCTTCAGCTGGTGGAAGTTTCGCTTCTCTATGAAGAGCTGCCACTCTTTGCAGACTGCTGCGGAAGAGGCCCAGCCAGGGTGCCTTCGGTGTGCAATGGCCTCGAGGACCATCAAGCGTATCTCTGCAGGCAGAGACGCCCACGCGGGGGTTCTTGCCCTTGCGAGGCCGCGGGTTATCATGCCATGCCTTCTGGCAGCGCGGCAGTTGTCCGCCATAATGAACGAAAGGGAGGATGATCTGTGGCAAAATGAAGGGCTGTATGATCTTGGGCAGAAGTTCAAGTGGTCACTGTTGGAAACGATGGAGCATCTGGCACTGGGCCGCAACCAGTAGTTGGCGTGGTCAGACTAGTCTCCCACTTCCATGCCATCAAAGTTTCGTCACACATCAGCACCGATTTTTAGGTACCTTAGCTGAGCTTAGGTTTGTTGTCTTCAGTGCGCCCGCTGTCCAGAAAGGGGTCCGAGGGAGAGATGAGTTCCTGTGACGTCAGTCAGGTACCGAGCCAACGCGGCGCGGCGGGGTTGTGGGGCCTGGTGGATAACTTCAACAGTGGATGGCCCCTGGCGCTGCACATCCCTTCGACAACATGGCTGAAACACTCTCTGATTTCTGCCCCCAGCTCCAAATTCCACGGCGGGATGAAGTTTGGACGAATTGGGACAAAAGTCAACAATGCACTTGCACGACCGCTGGGGCAATGATTGGTGGTCAAACACGCAGGCTGCGACCTCGCGGCCTGGGTGGAGCGCGGCGGGGCAGCCAGCCTGGGCCAGTCAGAAAGCGGAATCCCTGCAGCCTGTGGTGGCAGCAGCACACAAATGCCATACATCCAGGAGCAGCACCAAGCAACAGCTCTCTCATGGAGCTGACCCTCGATTCCTCGAACCAGCAGGAGGAACCTCGTGCACACGGCCTCCCTTTCCCTTGACCACCACACCGACCGGCGAACAGGCTGCGCCTTCGAGGGCTCTTGATCCGAGCCGTGCACAGCGTTTCTTGCAGCTCTACTAGCGACACGGCAGACCAATCCCGCTTCTGAGGGTTCAAGCCCATTCGAGCTCGTCCTTCGGCATCCCTTGCGATCCCCCAAGCGTGCAACCGTGCAAGTACTCCAACCACCACCTACCTCGACGTCCTCTGCCCCGCGCTCTCTCGCGGGCTATACCGAGCGGCGGAGCACACCCAACGCTCGCCGATTCCAACCCGCATTTCGAGAACGGACCTGTCAAAAACCCATGTCCAGATTGGGCTGCGACGCCGATAACGACCTCCACGAGTCGACGTCCTGTCCCGGCCGACGCACGGCCTAACCAGCCAGCCATGGCGGACCGCGAGACTCGAGACTACGATGAGGCCGAGGGGTCGCTGGACCCGAGCATGCTCTACACCAAGGAATACTGCATTGGTTGGGCCTCTCGCGCGTGCAACCTATGGAATGACGACGACTGACGGCGCCGGCAGGTGGAGGCAGTTTTGGCAAGGTCTACAAAGGGTACCTCCTCCGACTTCGTATTCGCACCATATCCGCACTGCTGACATCGCAACAGTGTGGACAAGCGTACCGGCCAGTCCGTTGCCATCAAAGTCATCGACATCGAGAGCGCCGAGGATGAGGTCGAGGACATCATCCAGGAAATTGCCATCCTGTCAGAGCTGCAGTCGCCCTACGTCACAAAGTACTATGGCTCCTACGCCAAGGGCGCCGAGCTGTGGATTGTCATGGAGTTTTGCTCTGGCGGGAGCTGTGCCGATCTCATGAAGCCCGGTCTGATCGGGGAGGACTACATCGCCATCATCGTCCGCGAGCTGCTTCTCGGCTTGGAGTACCTGCACTCGGACAAGAAGCTGCACCGAGACATCAAGGGTAGGCAATCCCGTCAGCCGTGCTGCAAACGCGTCCGCAACGGTCCCGGCTGACGTTTAGATAGCGGCGAACATCCTCCTTTCTGCCAACGGCCAAGTTAAACTGGCTGACTTTGGCGTCTCCGGCCAACTCTCGGCAACCATGACCAAGAAGAATACCTTCGTAGGGACACCCTTCTGGATGGCGCCCGAGGTCATCAAACAGAGCGGCTATGACCACAAGGCCGACATTTGGTCTCTCGGTATAACCGCCCTGGAGCTCGCCAACGGCGAGCCCCCTTATGCCGATATCCACCCCATGAAGGTGCTCTTCCTGATTCCCAAAAACCCTCCCCCGCGGCTGGAGGGCAACTTCACGAGGGCGTTCAAAGATTTTGTCGAGCTCTGCTTGCAGCGCGACCCCAAGGAGCGGCCGTCTGCCCGAGACTTGCTCAAGCACCCATTCGTCAGACGGGCGAAGAAGACAAGTTATCTCACCGAACTCATCGAACGGCACAGTCGATGGGCCGTCACTCACAAACAAGATGATGAGGACAACTTTGAGGGCGACGACGGCGAGCAACTAGAGAACCGGGGACCCGTCGACGAGGACATGTGGGACTTTGGAACAGTACGTTTGGTCAGCGACCGAGGCAACGTGGTGCACAGGCCGGGCCTGTTGAACCCTATGGGCGAGTCGGCAACGAACGCCAGGTTGTCGAGGGCGTTTGATGGTCCCGAGAACTATGACGAGAGGAGGCGAGAAGCTAGCCCAACGAAGGGCGAGACGAGGGACACTGTCAAAGGAGGAAGCGGGACCGGGACGTCAAGACAGGTATCCCCTCAGAGGAAACCATTGCCGACGCCGGCTGGGGCGCCTCCATCACCAAGCAAGGTGCCGCTACCGAGTTCGCCCCAGAAGTTTCCGCAGGGCCCGGAGACCCCTCGCCCATCCATTGTCTCGAAGCCGATGCCGCCAGTTCCCTCGCCAGATTACGACCGGGTGCTTCAGGAGCAGCTCCAGCGGGAGATGGGCGTGATGAATCTGGGCTCGGCCATCCAGCCGCAGAGCCCCTCGCTTCATTCCACGGCATCCTCGTCACGGCCGGTCCCGATGAAGATCCCGGAGATACCACCCTTCCGCGGGCAGGGGCAACCGCCACCGCCGCACCCGTTGCAACGGACCACAACCCAACCCCAACCGCTCGAAACCAAGAGCACCACCCAGCCTGCCGTCTACCAGTTCTACCCACAACAGCAACCACAACTCCAATTCCCACAAAACCCACCAACCCAACAGCACAAACCCTCCTACTCGAGCCAAAACTTCCAGCCCCTCATCTCCAAGGAGCTCCCGCGCCCCTTCCCCAACCCCGACGCCAGCTCCGCCACCCCACTCT
>Ga0247824_10000277_pt1 | contig 23571 bp, 25 predicted proteins | sample 13C_PalmiticAcid_FD_194412 | JGI IMG/M metagenome (GOLD analysis project Ga0247824, IMG submission 194412) | Soil microbial communities from agricultural site in Penn Yan, New York, United States - 13C_PalmiticAcid_Day48 | ecosystem: Environmental > Terrestrial > Soil > Agricultural land...
GTGGCTGTGGCTCCGGAACCTGTCGGCGGCTCTGTTCGCCAGGGGCAAGTTTGCACACCGCGACCAAGACCTCGTGGGCGCCATCGTCCGCGCCAAAGAGGCTCTTGCTGCGGCGGGGCCCTTGTCTGCCGCGAGGGAGCGGCTGGTTACTCACCTTTCTGACGTTCTTGAGCTGCATTACACCGAAACGGAGGACCCCAGGATGAGAAACCTGGAGGAGATCAACGAGTGCATCCGCTGGACGAGGGAAGTGAAAATCTTGCATCAGCATGAAGACCACCGCGGGGACAGCGCTGAGCAGCTATATCGCTGGAACTCGGTTTTGGCACTGCTGTCGAGGCGCATCTTCCTCAAGTACGAGCAGACGCAGGACGCTGAAGATGCCGGCGAGGCGATGAGACTCGGAGAATTCCTGCTGGGTCCAGATGGCCGCCCCTTTGGGAGGAGGGCCAGATTTCAATGGAATGCCGGTGGCGGCACAGAGCCGCTTGATGCTGCGAATATCATGGAACCTGTGGGTGGAATCCAGGCAACGAAACATGGAGACGACGGCGGCTACACGGAGCCATTCAACCCCCTCCAGCCTGCCTTCCGTCACCACCCATACGACGACTCGTATCTCGACAATCCTCCCCCAAAATCCTCCGAGAAGACAAGCCCCAACGCAGGTTACACCTACTGGCTAGAGAACCTCCCGCCTCAAACAGAATCTCGTGCGAGCTCCGCCGGGCGGGCCGCTCTTTCGTTCGCATCATCCTTGACCAGTCTGATGTGGAGAATCAGGGGCCAACCCGGAGAGCGCGTTGACGTCTTCTGCGGAGCGGCCGACGGTCTATTCGACACCGGAAGTACCCTTCAAGGCGAGGGCAACGGTATCACGGCCAAATGGTACGCCGAGCAAACGCAATATCTACTGCGCGGTCTGGTCGACAGCATCGAGAGGGGAGAAGACATCGACAAGATATGGGGCTGGGTCTCCAGCATGCCCTCCGCCGCTTCTCGCGCGCCGCTCCTGCGCGCGTTGGCATCGCAACTTGCACGCTACGGCAGGAAGCCCTCGTTGGAGTCTGCCATCGCCTTGAGGATCCAGGTCTTGTTGAAGGCAATCCAGATGAGCCCGGCCACAACCGAGCCTCTGCTGAGGGCACGGTGTCTGGCGGACCTGGCTCACGCAAACAACGCCGCGTTCTCGCTGACGGGGATTCAGGAGTACTTTGAGAACGCGAGGGCACAGGCCAGGGAAGCCGCCAGGCTCGGGTTTGCAGGCAGCGCCATCAAAAGAGACCCCAAGCTGTGCCTGCCCCTGATCGCGCTCCTCCTCAACAGGTACTGGCTGGCGGGCTTTATGGACGACATGCAAAGTTGTGTCCAGATGGCAGCTGAGACGGCCATATCGCTCGACAGCTCGGACGAATCCTTCACCGACGCGCTGCTGATCTTGGCTGTCGCGTTGCAAGAGCGTTCGAGTCGGACCAAGGCGCGGCTGGACCTGGAGGAGGCTGCCCTCTTTGCACGAACAGCGCTGAAGTCGGGGTGGCTGACGAAGAGAAAGTTGATTGGCCTGCTCAATGTCATTGCCGCCATCTCTGCGGTCCATTGCCAGGAAAACAAGGAGAGCGAAGCCCTGAACCGGAGGATCATGGCCGGCGAGATGGCGTGTCGCATTGCAGACCCGGGAGATACCCAGACACGCATGGTCTTCCACAACCTGTCGCTGGCGTATCGTCTCAGGTTCCAGACCGCCCAGGACCAGTCTTCCCACGCCAGCGTCTTCGACATCGAACGCGCCGTTGCCACCGAACGGCTCGCCATCGCGTACTCGGGCTCCCTGGCCGTCAACCGAGCCCGGCTCTGGATCTCGTTGGGCGAGACGTACATCGCTCGCTACGACGCCTTCGCCAAGGATCAAGACAAAGCCGATGCTGTCGGGGCGTACCTGCAAGCGGCCAGCGCCGCAAACTCGGGAAGCCCACTCATCAGGATCATGGCGTTGACGCGGGCGGCGAGGCTGCAGGCGTCCATGGGCAAACCGTCCGACGCCTTGGAGTCCTTTGACCGAGCCATCGAGCTGTTCGCGACCCTCAGTCCGCGCGACATGAGCCAGGATAACAGACAAGCTCTCCTTGCGGATGTCAGCGGTGTTCCCGGTGACGCGGCGGCCGCGGCACTTCTTTCTCTTGGTATGGGCGAAACCGGGTGCCTGCGGGCGGTAGAGCTGTTGGAGAAGGGGCGAGGCCTGATCATCGGGACCATCATCGAGGAGAGAAGCGAGGCGCGTCAGCTGCTGAGGACCGACGCCGCCCTCCACCAGCAGTTTCGTGATCTCCAAGCCCGAATCGCGGCGGCGGGAACTCGGGAACCCTCCAGGGGGGTGCTGGCCTTTTATAGCGGGACTGATCATCAACCTCATGGGCCAACAGACGATGCCATCCGCGGTGAGATGGAGCGGTTACTCGGACAGATCCGTGCCATCAAAGGGATGAACCACTTTCTGCTCACACCAAGCCGCGAGGAGCTCCAGGAGATCTCGAGGGACGGAGCCCTTGTTATGGTGTTCAACAGTACTGTCTTTGACAAATCTTTTGCCATTGTATCAAGCGACGGCAAGATAGGGGCTGTGGAGCTGCCAGAACTGACAGCCGAAAGGATTCAACAAAACCTAAACGCTCTGCGCCGAATCCGGAAAGTCAAAAGGCAGGAATACTTCACTCGCGGCCGCACGCTAATCCCCGTGCTGGAATGGCTGTGGACGGCTGCGGTCAAGCCGATACTGTGCTCCATGGGCTGGCATACGAAAACCAACGCCTCGCAGCCCGTCAACGTCGGTGACCTCCCAAGAATCTGGTGGGTCGGAGTTGGCTTGCTCGCCCACTTCCCCTTTCACGCCGCTGGACGCTATGGCGACGACGCACCTGGGGAGTCCGCCATGGATCTAGTCAACTCATCCTACGTCCCGACGATCAAGTCCCTCTTGTATGCACGGGAAAGGGGCACGACGCTTCCCAACACCGCTCACGCGAGGGTGTGTTATGTGGCAATGGAGACCACGCCAGGGTACCCGCGACTAGACGGCGTCGAGGACGAGGCACGGCTCATCCAAGCAGCGCTTTCCAGTGCCGCCCCTCCCGTCACATTGCTTCATCCCACAGCAGGCCAAGTCGCCGACCACATCGGGCGCTGCGACATCCTGCACCTCGCATGCCACGGCCAGTCCAACCTGACCGATCCTTCACAGAGCCACTTGGTCCTGGCCAGAACCGACCCCGATGGCCGCGGCGTGGAACGGCCCGACAAGCTGTTCGTGACCGACATCATGCGGAGGTCCTCCTCGTCGGCAAGGACAACAACCACAACAACAACAGCAACGGGGATCGCGTTCCTCCGGGCCTGCTACACCGCCGACAACCCGGCCGTGAGGCTCTCGGACGAGGTCATCCACCTGGCGTCGGCCTTCCACATCGCCGGGTTCAGCCACGTCCTGGCCACGCTGTGGAGCACCCGCAACACCTCGTGCGGAGCGGTCGCGGAGAGGTTTTATACTCATCTCCTTCAGGGTTCCCCGGCGCCGAGCCACAGGGATGTTGCTGTGGCTTTTCATCGGGCAGTGAACGAGTGGAGGGAGAACAGCGGGACGAATCCTCTTTTGTGGGCGTCGTTTGTACATGTGGGTGCTTGAGTGTTGTTATGTGTGTGGATCGTGAAGAACGGCAGAATGGAACTGGAATGCAGTGGTAGTTTACATGATGTCTAGGATAGAAGTGCTCCCAAGACTGAAGCAACGCACTCGTCTAAGTTGTTACTGCTTTTATGTTGTGGCTTACCTGAGAGACGAGAGTGAAGGGAAGCGAAGACTCGAGTAACTCTCAAGAAGTTGTTGCGTCTCCTCATGGCATTTGGACAACCGGGACGTGAGAGACAGCAGAGACTTATTTGAGGGAGATAGGTTAACCAGACCCTATCCCGACTTGGGTGTTCAAAGCTGTCTTCAAGTTGGCAGACTACTGGTTCGAGTTTTGGCTCGAGACTGACCACAGCACTTGTTCACCAAAGATGTTCCCCCTCTAATCCCTTGAGTGTCTGGACATGTTGCAAGGCACTGCTCCGTGTGGTGCCCTACCCCTGAATAGGAGACGGAGAGTTACAACTCAGTACGTCTTCACAAAGTTAGACAAGCCAGTTCCACCCCCAGGACAGAACCCCCAAGCCAAGCCGCCAGGCGCTGAGGCGGTCCGTGTAAACAAAACCTGGCCGGTCACGCTCACAAAAAAGCCCAACGGCGCTGTCTGACCGCAACCCCCCAACCAACCACTCTTCAGCCGTTTCAGATCCCACCTCGTGATCATGGCCCCGCCACCTCCCGCCGCAACCGTGTAGCCTCCGAACTCAGCCTGCTGTCTCACACAAAACACACATTCCAGACCCCTTCAGGGTCTTCTCGGCCCATCCTCAACGAACCGTGACCCTAACCAACCAACCAACCAGCCCTATTTGAGGGGAAGGGTAAAATAGGGGTCCATCCACCCCCCGGAGGAGATCCGCTGATCGACTCCAGCGTCGCTTCCGTGTCTCTGCGTGACGGCCCCTCACTGGCCGGTCGGCAGCGCGACCCGGCTGGCCCGACTGACTGGTCGGCCGGTGAGGAGGTGGCGACCCTCGACCGCGCTTAATCGCTTAATGGATAGATTAAGACCCCATCCTCCGACTGCATGTCCTCTGTCCCGCGTAAGCGGGGGAGGGGAATGGATGTGAGGCTGCGGTATTTCGCTACAAGTGCCGGTCCACACCATTTTTGCGTGGCCAGTACATCTTCCTAATGTTGGTCAGGTAGTCAAGTTGGTCAGGTAGTCGAATCATCAGCCGAAGCGCCGCCAACGCAACCCCCACTGCCACCTGGCCTCATGAAGCGAGAAGGAGGGGAGGGGATGATGCTGAGTGAGGGAACGCGGCGGGGTCAATACCGGCGGCGGCACGGGCGTGCGTTCGAGCGCCGGCGTCGGCGACAGGTCCCGTGTGCCTCTTGCGTAGGTTCCCACCCACGAACGCGTTTCACGATCTCCCCTCCCTCCACGGCGGCTTGGGCGCGACCCCTCCCCTCCCCAAAGTCGCGCCTCACGTGAAGACCAGACCCCCATCACTCCCAAGCGCCCAATGCGGCGCAAAATGTGAACATCCCACGCCGCGCCGTCCACACCACCACCCGCGGCTTTCGATCCGGGTGTGTGGGGCCCCCGTTCGCTTGGGGCGGTTTGTGTAACACACGCCCACACCGAGCCACACACACGCACACACTCACAACCCCTTTCACCAGCGAGATTGAGCAGTCCCATCTGTTTTTGGCACGTCCATGCCCCCCCGTCGCCCCCAAAAGACCAAAAAAGAGAGAGAATCACGTTAGCGCCCGCGAGAGACGACGGGGTTGGAAGTTCCCTGCAGATCCCCGGGCCGGAACTTCGCTTGCGCTAACCGAACCGATGCGGACCGGTGTCTGGAATCGCCCCATTGTCATTCCTCAACAGCCACGAGCAAGGGGGGGCCAGGGCCAGCCATCACATCATCATGGCGCGCGACGAGCGGCGCGCGGCGCGCGGGGTGCGTGAGAAACGGGCGGGAAGGGAGCGCGCCCGTGACTTTGACTGGGATTGGGGGAGAGAAAGAGGTCGACGCGCTGCGATTGGGCGCCATCACGAAACCTCGCCTCGAAACCGGAGTTGGGAGAGCACTTGCAGCTTGCTTGCTGCGAGAGCACGCCATGGCGATGGTTCCACCATCTGGGCTCTCAGCCCTCTCAAGACCCTTGTTTCCCCGCCTCGTCCCCCGCGCTCAAGGGGGGCAAAACGCGGCTGGGACGGTCAGCTGGTACCGCGCCGGCCAGTGACGATGGAGCGCCTGCTCTGGGGAGACGGGGCTGTGTGCAATGCGTTCGATGCGTGACAGCAGGCGAGAGCCCATTTCCACGGCGGAGAGCAACGTGCTCGGAGATCCTGACCTCCTTGGACAGCGCCGATGTCGCCGGTGCTCTCCTTGAACACTCAGGAGGGCTATTTGGGGTTAGGGTTGATGCGTTCAACCCCCCAGCAGCCTCAACCTCAACACCAGACATGCCCCGCTGTGAAGATGAGAGAGACCTCCACCGAGGAGATGGACAAAGCAGCCATCCGTTGAAACACCACTTCCGAGTCAAGCGACGACCCTCTCTTCGCCAGTGTCGTCTCAACGTCAACCGCTCTCACCGGTAAAACAAACATCCACAACTCAACGACTTCAGACGATGTGGCACTGCCATACTGTGTCAGCAACGGAGAATTCCAAGACGGACCGTTAAAACCCCACCACTCGGGATCGAAGCCTTACACTCAGTAAAAAAAAGAACGAAGCGCGCACAGGCGCGGCAAGAAGCGAACCGAACAATGCCCCCAAGCGCGACAAGGCTGCCACTCCCACACTCCCGGCTAAAACGGAGGAAAGAGAAAAAGGGCAGGTTTGGTTGGTCAGGCTGTGATCTGGATGGTTTTTTTTCTCAGCCCGTCAGCTGCCCGAGTCAAGAGGGCTGCTGCTTGCCGTCCCAGAGACTGTTTACCCGGCCGATTTAGCCTGCGCAGCGCGGGAAGTTTAACGGGCACCAGGAAAACACCAACCAGCCATGTGAGCAAGCGGCAGACGGGTTGGTAGCGTACCGTACTCTATCCTGCCATAGTACGTAACAACGGGACGGAAACAAGAGGCGGTCAAGAGTTTTCTGATGGAGCTTGGGAAGAGGCTACTGCTTCAGATGCCGTCCTGCGTCGTGAGGGGGGACAACCCCGTCCAACCAAACGGAACGTTGTGATATCGCGATGCTCAAGCGGGGGGAAAGAACTTGGTTGTTGCGGGACGATGGAACTGGAGAAACAGGGATGGGATTAATGATGATTCATTGAAACAACCGAGATAAAATCAGTAAAACCAAAAGAGGCCAATATCGTTCATCTCTTGGCCAAAAGACCGGACCCGGCACTTGAGCAACCTGGGTCAGACTGCAACCCACTTGGGTCTTGTAGGGCTGGATTTGGCAACCGCAATGCTCCAGTCCAGTTCCAGAAAAGCCCACCCGCCGGCCGTCCAGCCCCCGGATCCGCGGGACCGGCCAGCCGCCATTGGCTCTCGGCCCTCAAGCAAGCCAGCGGCGAAGCCCCTCACCGAACGCTCACCTGCCCTCGCCGGGACCGTTCCCATTGGGCTGTCCCACGGACACGTCCTGTGTCACCCAGTTGCTGACGGATGATGGTTGAGCTTGAGCTTGATAGTCTGACCACCCCGGAGAGAGCGTCGCCAAATCACATTCGCCAACCGAGCACAAAAGGAACGGTCCGAGGCGCCGGGGTCAAAGCGCGTACGCTTCCCCGGAGGAGGTGGCGACGGTTGAGAAGTGACTGGCGCAACTAGGTTCTGAGGTCAGCAATATATGCTGTGCAGCTGTTGGTAATAGTTCGAAGGGGCGGCAAACGCCATGCTCCTGGATCGCGATGGTCGGAAGTGCCGGCGTCAACCAGCTTGGTGTTGTGAGAGCAAGCATTCTCAAAAAGGGGGTTGCATAAGGGGCCGGACAGAAATGCCATGCTGACGACGCGGCTATTCTTGGCGGCCGGCAGTGACAATCCTTGTGTCTACAACATCACCCTTCCATGCCAGGACCTTTCAGGGTGCAACCTGTTGACGATGTTCGGGCCCGAAGTCGAGGTCCGCCGCTGCCGGGAGGTGTGCGAGAAGGCAGAATCGGATCAGTGACGCGGTGTCGAGCCGGCGCCGTCCGACGAACCCGCAGCCGACCCCTTGGGAAACTCGTGCCGGCCTCTGAATCAGCATCTGTCTCACAGTAGATGAAGCCGTTGCTGGTGCTGCTGTACGTCTTCGGAGATTCGCTCAATGGCTCGTGGCATTGGCGGAAATTTGCCCTGGGGTTGTACGGTGCTGTCACGGAGGCTCAGGCGAGTGAGGTCATCAGGAGAAGTCGAAATGCCGGCGGCCTGTGGGGTTGCGCCTGGGTGAGTCGGAATGTAACACCGTGGTGCTGTCAGTTCGTGATAGAGAGCCTGTGGTACACTCTCATCGTTAGTCCGCGGCGCTGGGTTCAGGATGGTCGCACTGCTCCCATTTCGGACTCCGACCGAGGGGCATCCGGGGTCAGATGGCGAGGCCAGCGTCGTATGAGCTGTATTGTGTTGGCTCAGCTCGACATCGACAACTCGACTTGAATGGCCTGGATGCGGTTTCTGGGCAGATCACAGCGTCGGTACCACCATCGATCCCAGGCTGACACAGGAGGCAATATAATCACCCGCCCTTTGATGACCAGCTGCGGCCAATCCCTGGGCGACGCGACTCGACAACGAAGAGACTCCGCCGCAAAGCTCAAGTGCCGGGGAACGCAAAAGTAAGCGGTGACTCGGGCGCAAATGTATCGCCGGGGCTTTTGTGAAGTTGTAGTGGCAGGTGGGAGGATTGGCGAGGTGGTGTCGCGCCGTACACGAGGCGTCTGCTTCGCCGGTTCTGTGGTCGACAGATGTTGTTGGTCTCAGGGGAAGCGCGAGGCCAGATCCGAGGAGGCAGCCATTCCATGAACCAGGGGATGGGATGACTTGCGGCAGAAAGTGAGGCCACGCCGCCACACGGCCCCCAGCTCTTATTGTGTTATTGTCCTCAAAGATTCTGTGCAACGAACGAGTCGAGTAGAGATACTTGGAAGTTCCGAATTCTCGGTTTGTGGTGGATGCACACAAGCAACCACAAAAGTCCACGCCGCAGACCATCAGACATGGCAAACAGGAGACAACGGAAAATAATGAGATAAATTAATAAAAGTAAAAGAGGAAAAAAAAAAAACCAATTGCGAGTCTCGTAAACGATTTGAGAGGTGCCTGGGCGCATCAAAGACAGCGTCTGTAACGATATCCGGGATCGTGCGTCGTGCATCATCGTGTCTCGAACACTCTCAAGCGGGAAGACAATCGATCGGATGCAGTTCGCCTTGTTTCCTGGCTGCTCCTGTCGGCCGAATCTGGTCCTGGCCGATCCAAGCTGTCGTCCCACCCATCACCTGGCCTGCTTCCGCAAGCTGCGTTGCCGCGGTCTCGATCTGGACTGTTTGGAATGTTGATGAGAGCAGTCTTGGGAAGGAACCTTGAGTTGAACTGAAGCCAATCTGGAAGGCATCAACTCAGATCGTTGAGGCGGTGGTGGCTGCAGGCCCACACGGGCCACTAACGCAGCCGCGATTTCATTGGGACGCTTCCAACAGCAGCCTCTGGAAACCTTCCCCAGGTTCCCCAGATTTGTGAATTCAGCCGAGAGACAACCTGGGCAACACCAAAACCTCCCTGTCCTGAGCATGTCTCGACATAGGTACTTCGACCCGTGTTCACGGTACCTTGCACATGGCAATCGGCCGATGGAACGACGATAATGTCGCCTCCGAACTGAATTGCCGGTGCAGCGATATTCTGGGCCCATTGTCAGCCTGATTCTCTGGTCAGGGAGACGCTGCCGTCCTGCCATCCAATGCCAATTTACAGGCCCTCGTCACCGAGTCGACCTTGAAGTCCCGCACTTCCGGCCCAATATCAGCCACGTGGGATTCCAGAGTGCCCAATTGCTCTCGGCGGGATTGGCATGAGCGATTCCCGACAGCCCGCGCATTCGCTTGTTCGGTCCTACGTCCACGTGGTGTGTCGCTCGAGGTCTCCCAGGTTTCTCCGTCCAGCAGCTCGGCCAAGCTGTAGACTCCTCTCCGACCCCGCCAGAGGTGCCATCCGGACGGCTCAAGAAAAGTTGTCCGCTGCAGCTGACGCCCTACCTGCCCGCCTGAAGGTCCAGCCACGCGTGCAATGGATGTGTTTGCCGCATCGTTCGTCCTGAAGGTCGAGCGGGGTTCGATCCCGTGCGACAGAATCGGGCTGGAACAATGGGCCAACACCAACGCACTCGGTCACTTGACGGTCGCCCGCCTCGGTGGCACCACGGCGGGCCAAGCTCGCTTCCCCCGTCGGGTTTTGTAGCTTCCTCATCAGGCACTGACTGACCGGCCCGGCAAGTCTCGAACGACCCGGACGTTGCTGTGTCGAAAAAGCAGGATGCGGCGCGCACCCGGGGAGATCAATGCGAAAAGTGCACACATGACCCCTTTCCTGGGGCGCGCGGCACGCGGCAAAGACAGGCGGCAACTCAATTGTCCATTTTGCCCCATCCGCCTACCCGCCCGCCCGTCCGTCCAATTCCGTGCCGAACGTGATCTGCAGCCGAGAATCTGGGGAAATGGCAGGCAGCGAGAGTCGCTGCGAGGGAAAAATGACCTGTGATCCTCCGCCGAGGTCACGGTCCAGAGCACCGGCCAGCCACGGACCGACTGACCACCTGCTGGACAACACACTTTACACGCGGCAGTCGCTGTAGCGGTCGGCCCAGGGTCCAGTGTCTCGATGAGCACACCCTCTCAGTCTGGCCATGGCTTCACCGCGCTGGACCCTGAAACGACCGCGTAGGCGGGCAGTGTTGCTGTGACCCTACCTCCCGCACACCGAGTGAGATCATCAGTCCATTTCTTCCCTCGGTAGTGTGTGTCTCGCCGACCTCCTCGGGAAGAAGGCATCCATCCCGGGTCCCGCGTGTCTGGCGGCCGGATGGATATCGGCGGTGAGACATCATCCATGGAGAGTGGTGCAGAGTCTCAACACCATATGGCCGTTGTATAATACCAAATGTCAGGTATTTTAAGCATCGCCCGTGCAAGGCTGAGTCTTCCACAGCCTTGTGACTTCTTCTCTGCATCGGCTAAAACGCTTCGAGTGCCGACGACCCAAGAAACCCCCCAACGGTCGCAACGGCGCCGCATTGCCGGACCGCTTATGCGGGCTGAGAAGGGCTGGGCACGCGGAGCTGACGGTTCCAGATCCTCTGCCTCGACTTAGACTCAATTCGAAACGGTCGATCGCGGCCCGGGGGACGGACGATTGGTTTTACGGAGCGCGCTTCAGCGTCCCATTTGACTCTGGGGCATTTGATTCAGGGCGATGCTACGGTGAATCGCAGCGATGCCACCGTTGCTTGCGGCGGCCCCGGATGCCAAGCATTCGGATCGTGCTGCCTTTGGAGGTTGTCCTCGTGGGAACGGTAACGTTAACGACGAGCCACGCCCGCCGGGTGATACTCCACGGGGATACCCTGGGCAGGTCGAGCCGGGTGTGGTTGTTTTGACACCAGAAATATTGTCAAAAAAAGATAAATCGGAAATAATGGTTTCGAATTTATCTTTGCCTCTCTTTTGTGGCAACCAAACCCACCACGAAGTTACGGCATGAGAGTCAGTCAGTGTCTATTCATAAGCCATCCACTTCTCAACATCGCTCCACAACCTCCCTCGCCGCAGCACGACTGATGAGCACGTGGGCTTTTCCCCCCAACGCAGGCAAGTTACCTCACACAGCAACTTGAGAGAGGGGCAGCAAGCAAGTCATGCAAAAACAGAAAGGACGAACCACATCCCGAAACCGTTTTCGCCCCAAACTCCATAGATTTTCTATTTTTCTGCATCAGATGGACTGCCCAACTGACAGCGTTCCCCTCGCCCAAGGCCGGGATTGCCCGGCCCCACGCGCCGCGACCTCCCCGCTCCACATCCCGAGGTGAGAGCGACGCGCCTCACGGCATCTCCTGTAGGCAATTGGCAAGTTACACATCACACACAAGTCAGAGGAGGCGGCTTCTTGGCCTCGGTTGGCGTTCTCGGTGCGGGCTTGCGGGATGGGGATGGGGATGGGGATGGCTTTGCGACGGGTGGTGGCTTGATTTCTTCCTGCACAGTTAAGCGGTCAGGAGAAATATACCTCCGTATTTTTTTTTTCTACTTGATGACTGTCCTTCGGTTGGCGGAGATGCACGCGCTGCTGAGACGCGGTTACGCACAAAAGCGGGTTCTGCACCGGGCGGTGTGCAGGCGGTGAGCGCGGGAGCGACGGCAGCAGCGCCTGATGATGATGGTGAGGGTTTTGGCCTTCCTGGCTTTTTCCTTGCGAGCACATGTGAGTGGCGTCGGGCCGGGATAGAATGGATGGAGCTGGAGACAGGGACCAGCTGTTTCGGCAGATGCCATTTTCGGTGCTCGGTCGAGAGGGCAATGATGCAACTTCCTGAAGAGGCCTGAGAGGCCAAGAACCGGGTGGAGAGACCCTGTGATCAACAGGCACTGAACCGCGGTGCAGAATGACGGACATGATGTCCTGATGCAGTGGGGGATCGCGATGCAAGAATTGCCCATTCGGGGGCGTCATCCACCTTTCTGGTCAGGCGCCACGTTCGTCACTGTCTCCCAACAAAGCCCATTCTTGTGAGGGGAGGTCGAGAATCGATCCGGCACGAGCCACATCCCATCCAGGCACATCCAGGCACACGTGGATGTGGAGAGCCCGATCCGACGAAAACAGTGGAACGAGAGGTGTGGTGGGTAAACGAAAAGCCGTTTCCGCCAAGGGTCATCCTGAGAAATCTCTGCTGGTCGCGAAAAAGAAACGGAGGCTGCGCTGCCACCAAGATGGAGCTGTGTCCACTGGGGAGTCGGGCCGTCGCCGGCACGCAGCAAGGAACATGTTGGACCGAGGGAATAATTGCGCCGGGTACAGAAGTACAGGGCCCCGCAATGTTCTGGAAAACCAAAACCCACCTTGGCCGGCTGGCGGGCTCACAGGCAGGGGAGGAAAACGGGTAATTTGTGCCCACACGTGCCGGTTAAATTTTGGCAGTCTTTTTGACAGCTGCGATGCGAGGCGAGGCCGGGGGGGAAGAATAACCGTCGGGACGGAACTGCGGGGAGGATCGATCCAAAATGGGTCTTTTCATCAAAAAGGCTGAGGAATCCGTGGATTCGAAGGAGTGTCACCGTTAGTTACGCTGTCCATCAAGTTCAATGTCACGGCGTCGTCGCAGCGGAGAGAATCTGGGGTATTTACCGCCCAGGCCCATCGGAATGAGAGTCTGAGAATCCCGGTGCTGTGCGCACTACATAAAGCCTGTCCAGTGGACATGTACATACAGAATGTACCTCAACTGGTACCTCGGCGCGTGGCCTTCGGCACTCGCAGCCTTCACCCGCTTAGGCGAAGGCTCGCCTGCCTGCAATGCTGGGGTACGACGGAGTATGGTGTCGTCTGGCTCGGTTCGAGAAGTCAGGGGGTCCGAGATGCAGACAGATGCAACCTCTAGGGATTTCAGCTCAGTATTTGACTCCGTTGGAAAAGCATTGTTCGGCGTTACTTTGCAGTGCTGCCGGTTGAGGAGGTGGGTCGTCGAAGATCGAAAATGACATCTGTCCCCCGAGTTGCTGCAGGGACCAGGCACTCGGAACCTAAATCTGACGCGGACATGCAATTTGGGTCCTGGTGATTGGTGCGGGAGGCAGGGCCGTCCACCTCCCTTTGAAGAATCAACGAGAGCGTTTGCTTTGCAACAATACTTTCGGTTTCGGAAAATATAAACATGGACATCTGGCGAGCCCTGCCGTCTACGGAAAAATCCATCTTTGCTTGTTGGAATTCACGATCGATATGCAGATTGATATTCTGCACGGAAATACTTTGTCCGTTTTGCTTTCGGTGAGACTCGGCCGAAACCTCCCGTCTCCCGACCAAGCAATGGTGGGGAACCAAGCCTCGCTAATCTCAGATTCCACAGACTCGACTCCACACGGAATCCCTTCCCGCTTGACGCACTCTCCCTCTGCGTTGTGCGGTGGTCCCTCGATGTCGGCCCGTGCAAACAGCAGCATGCATCTGTCGTCGACGTCGACATGCCGAAGAGCAATGCAAGGCACCGGTTGGGGCGAAACGGATGTGGTCACCTGAATCGACAGATCTTGAACCACTGGCAAGGGTACAAAGGAGCCAGTTGATGCGTACGTTCGGATTCCCGTATGTACCGATCTCTCCCGTCCATGTCTTGATTCAATATGGGGATTCTTCAGCAGCAGCTGTCAGCAGACAAGCGCATCTGCCGATCCGACGCGGATACCCGATCGGGCGTCATGTCCAATTCGATCAGATACGATGTGGAATGCGCCTCATGGGTACACAGACCGGACATTCTGGATAGACATGACACAAGCCACCGTCAGTGATTTGACCCGACGGACGGCCATTTCAAGATGGCGGCCACCACCGGCCGGTGACCGGTCCTCGGATTTCACGATCCCTCGCGCCGCAGGTACCCACCAGGGGTCGCACCGCGTCTTCTCTCTGTCTGCGCCAGATCCCAACTTGTAGTGTGTGTGTGTCTCTCTGCAACTGATAAACGCGCTGCATCCTGCCGGCGGCTGGCCTAGCATCGTATGGCGGATGTTGTGGAAAGACATTGAATGCGGCGCCTGCATCTCCAAGACCCCTGTTCGTAGGGTGCCCGCATTGGCACACGCAAACGCGGGCTCTCTTTTGGGTGGAAGAATGTGGGGGTTTCACGAACCTCCTGGTTGGGGGCCGTGGAATGCAGGTCGGCCTGAGACGGGTTTCGGGAACTTGACCCCCATCAGAGAGAGGGGCGGGATGGCCCAGCAGGCACGGAGTGGCCGGCATGTGTGTTGGGCCATCATGTTTCGATTTGTGTTTCCGACCGCACGGGAGGGGAGGACGTTTGTTGTTGGTCTCTCTTCGCTGGGGCAGGGCTGGCATTTTGGTTTCCGGAAACGGACGGGAGCCCGATCTCCAGCGCGCGCGAATGCGAGGCCCGGCTCGTCTCCGTCTGGGGACACGGAGAAATCATAAAATGGGGGCTCACGGCTGGTGACGCTGTGTAACCCATCCGGGTGGCTCCGCGGCGTCGGGTCGGCGGTCTCCTTAATTTAAATGCCCGTCACAGAGGCGTCACTTTACACAATTAGAGCGATGATGACAGTCCGATATCTGACGGCGGTGACAACTTTGCACAGTACAGAATGGCACCTCGCCAGCAGTGCGGTTATCACTTCTCACTTTTGCTGACCAGTGTCGGGGAAGCCGGCTCACAGGGTTCCGACAGATTGGGAGGTGGTCTCCCGGCAGTTGTTTTCCACATTTCCGTTTCTTTCGTGTCCTGCACATCGAAAGGGGCGGCTGACCTGCGGGTGGTCTCGCTGGCCGCCATGTTTCGGCGACAGAGCCAAGACGACTGGTAACATTTCCATTCCGGCAGTTGGGCCTTCTCAGCTCCCTGCTGGACCCTGCAGGACACACTTCAGAGACGGGCAGCTCATCACCTTCACGTGGTGATCAACAGCTGCTCACTGGTTAACATGCAAACTCGACCGATGATGCTGGCCGAACCACGTGTGTCTTCTCAAACGCTGGAGGGATCAACACCAAGATTGAAGTCCCAGAGGCACAGTTTTACTTTCCCATTCCCGAGACCGAGGGCAATCACACAACACAGAAAGCACTCAGGAGGAGGTGACAAGGGTGTTGAACGTGGGGGCCCATGTGCTCGTGGGGTCTTCCGGATGTTTCCCAGTGCCATGATTGGACACTAAGGTTACCGAGCGGCTGGACAAGCGCAGAAGATCAGGGTTCGTTCCCCTCCTGGTGCCTGATACTGCAGCAGCATCAGCAGATACGTTTCAGCTGGCCAACAAGACGAGGAGAGCAACCTTGAAGGCTGATGTGGGACGCAGGAGAAATGCATGCGATCACGCAACGTCCTGGGTCAGGTTCGCAATGTCGAATGCAGCCCGGGGCGCTGGCATGTCGACACCAACTCGCCCCTCTGCTCTGGAGCCGGAGGCTGATCCCCTGTTTGAGCATATTCGACGCCCTGTGGACAGCCCCAATGATATCTCACATTCCGTATCCCGGCGTTCCCGGTATGTGAGAAAAGCGCATGTTGTTTTCCGCGCGGTCGCTTTCCTGAGAAAGGCCCATTTCGAGTACCGTCCCGAACCATCGACGTCGCGAAATGAATGGCTCCGAGTTGGCGAGCGATTTCCGGTCCCTCCGCCCCGACCCGTGATCCCTCGCCTTGCCAAGAGGTGAGCAATTTCCCCATCGTCCCAGCGCCACGGCGTCGCGGCCATCGCGTCGACCACAGCGACGGGACAATCTGGGGTCCTGAGCAACGTTGTGGTCGACAAAAAGGGAGACATGCCCCCAACGTGGCTGAATTCGGCGTTCATCACACCACCAGCACGCACCGGGAGTGCTTCCGCTGACAGGGGTTGAGGTGATATCGGGCTCTGGGGCACCGGGAACTCTTCCCGCGGTTGGGTAAGATTGCGCCTGAGCAGGGGGTCTCAGTCCCTCGGGCGTGGGGTGGCAGCAGCCACGAAGGCGTCATGTGGGAGAAGCACGGTGGCTCGAGTGGAAAGGGGCTCGGTCTTGAGGCCACAGCGAGAGGAGGCAAAGATATGGCAAGGAGTGATCATGCTCCATGGCAAAGACTTAGATCCAGCGTGATATCGTTGATCGAAGCGATACTAAGCGCTTGGCCGAGGCAATGAGAATGCTCTCCCCTGCGACATCCTGTGACGACGAGATCACGGGGTTAGGAGGAGCAGAAGGAAGAACCATGACCCGCGAGGACTGGCCCTGGCTGAGTTCCGAGTGGCCACTCAGCGCTCACCATCGGACCTGTGTCAGCACAGTACGGCTCGCGGCCGTCGATTCGACCACAGGCCGTGTTGGCCGACGAATTGACCTTTGCACCCCAGGCGCCGTTGCCAGGCGATATTTCAGGCACAGCCGGCAGCTCTGCAATTGGGTCTTCTGGGGGGACACAATGGGCGGCCGCGCAGTCGCAGGTCAGTCACGGCCCAGTTGTCGCTCGCTGCACGGCATTGCATTGCATTGCCTCGTCTCGCCTCGCCGCCGGAACCAGCCAGTCGCTGGAGCAAGCAATCAACGGAATGCGCTCGTGATCACGGGCCCGGGCTGATCGCAACAGGCACGCAACCAAGCCTCGAAAGCTGTGGGCCGCTCTGACTGGAGGAGGAGAGGTGGCGATTTGCGGGGAAACGGCCTGGGCTTTCCAGCTGCGCACCTGACTTGCTCGGGAGCGGCAAGGCTGCCTCCTGACTCCCTCGGAAGCAGCGCCGTTTCGGGCAAAGCGTTGACCAAGGTTTTCTCAACCCTTGCCCAGAAGGGAAACCAGGATCACAGAGATGACCGCGGCAAAAGAAAGGGCAGATGAGTCGCAGGGAATGGCATAAAAAGCAGCGACTCAAACAGAATAAGAAAAGCGATTGGTTATAACCAAGTGCTTCTCCATCCAGCCCAGCAGGGCAGAACACCTGCTGTTCAGAAACGCGTGATGGGATCCGTAACGTTGTGTATTGTGGTAGGGCGGTTCGAGAACAGCGCGTTACACAACTCCAAAAGCAGGTGATGTAGCTACGGTATGGAAAGGTCAGCATTTCCCTCTTTGAGGCCATTGGCCCCTCTGTGTTTGGGCTCGGTGACGGAGATGACGCATCTTGACTCCGTTCGGGGATGAGCTGAGCGTTTTGGGCGGCATGTGAACACCGTTTGCCAAAAACACATGACCTGAAAACCTGCTGAAACATGGGTGCCATTAAGAGTTTAGCGTCATTTCAACGCGCTAAACCAGTCCCGGCAGCAATTTACCCTGGTTTTACCGCGTTGAGAAAAGCTCAGCCGGCGGGGGTGACCAAGGGTTTTCGGTCCGTTCGCGCGAGGTCCCTCCTCTCCTGTTTCTCGCAGGTCCCCTCGAGCTCTCTGCGCGCAACTGCCCGCGGTTTTCGTCATTCTCATCACGGCGTCCGACTCGTAACAACGCAGAGCGCGTCGCCCTGCAAATTGCCTCCTGCTCCTCCAGTTGCCAGCTTGACAAGAACGGAAATACAGGACGCGCAGCTCGTGTCTGTGTGCTGACGGGTACGAAGCGCGGTACGTACCGTTCTTTAGCCCTAAACCCCTGCTCCCTCATCACACCCTCCTTCGCCACCAATCCCCCCTCCTGGCTCCCCTGGCCGGTACGCCGGGGACTTCTGAAGGATTGTACCGGTACCGGGAACTGAGACCGACCAGGGTGTGGCTGTCGTGGGAACCTGCCCTGGTAATTGCTTTTATTCACCGCGAATCGATCCCGCATCCCACGCACCCTTGCCCTGGCCCTCCTCCTCGGCGCCCCGACAATTCCCTTATACATGAACTTCGCATCCGCTCCCCACCACACCTTCCCCTTCCCTCCCCAACTCCAACTTCACCAGCACTTGCGCGAAACGGCAACACGGTAATTGACTACCCGTAGCACCGTTGCAGTCAGTCGAGTATCCGGTCACCATCACGGAACATCTCCAACCAGTGGTCCACCGACAGCAGCACTTCGGTCGACGACGAGTTTGACGAGGACGCGCTATCGACAGTTTTGGAAGCGCACGGCAGGAGGGATCGACGATCGCCGCTTTTGAGCAACTCAGCAATTCTTGCGGAGATACGAGAAGCCGACCGCCGACCCCAATCCACTCTTGGTGCAGAGCAGATCTCAGGATCGCATCAGCTGAGCACCCACATCACGAAACCACCACACCAGGACCCAGCGGCCGACACCGATAAAACCGTCGCCACTACCTCTGACCGCAGCTCAAAATCTGCTCGAGCATTCGAGCAGTCAACCATCACCATGCCGATGACTTTGGAGGCTCCTGTCCTCCAGGTGGACGCAAATGTCATCCACAAGGTCGACACGACAAACCCCGCAAACCTCTTCAGCATGTGGACCGGTGAGTGCGGCCGCTTCACCCCCGCATCAGCCCAATTTGCTAACAAAATGTTCGGCCAGTGTTCGCAAGGTGTCGTGACTCAGTCGCTCAGGGCAGAAGGCTCGAGAACCTGAGCTGGCGACTGTGGAACCGGGAAACATTTTGCTGCGAGGGCGAAGAGATGCTCCTCTCGGCCTGCGCCGCCAGCCAGCCGCAGGACATCCACTACCCTCGCGACGTGGTCGCCGACGACCTCCCGCAGCTTTCGGGCAGCGTTGACTCGGTCGCTGACGAGGAGGCGGTTGACATGAGCACAGAAACCCCGGCGCTCGATATCATGCGCCCGAGGATACAGAGGCAGGACTCGTGCGCCAGCAGCCGCAGCCGCGGACGGGAGCGCCACATCACGTCAGACGAGCTTGAGAAGATGGTCGTCTGTATTATGGAGGCCAAGGTCCCACTCAACGCTCCGCTTCCGAGCATTCCTCGCTCCCCGTTTGTGGAGGAGACCACAGCAGCCGCTCTTGTGACCGAGCGCACAGGCTCGACGACGACCCAGTCGTCCTACGAGACCTCGGAAGATGCCTCCCCTGAGTCGGTTCGCTCTCAGCAGACCCCGGAGCCGGAGACGCAGAGCCGGACCATCGTCACCCGAGGCTTCTCGCCCTCTCAACTCCCCGTGAGCCGCATCACCTCCCCCGCTTCCAAGGACCTGTGCGCGATCCCGGAGCCCACCGATGCCCCGGCGCCCAAGATCATCTTCCCGAAGAAGCAGCAAGCGAAGTTCGCTCTTGGTGGCTCTTCTGGCTCGGACGAGGAGTCCTTCAGGAACCGCGATCTGGAGTCGAGGAAGCTGGCTGCTCAGCCGAGGACCAAGATGTTCCAGTTCGGAGGCTCGTCTAGCGACACCGCCATGGAGGGTAGCCAACAACTCCAGCGCCCAGTGTCGACAAGCAACGGGCAGAAGAAGACCGCCTCGTTCAACAGCCAGGTTGTTACCCAGACCTACACGTCGTCCGCGATCAGCGACACCGAGGACGACTACGACGAGAGCGCCATCGACGATGACGATGAGGACTGGGAGGAGGAGTCGGCTGAAGAGAGCGGCAGCTCGATGGCCGAAGACAACATGAACTTCAGGCGTGTGGACTCGAGCACCAATCTCCCGTCGCGGAGGTCGCTCATCACCCTCATGCTCTCGGCGAACAATTCCCGTGCTCAGAGGCTCGGCAATGTGGCGTCGCAGTCTACCTCGGCACTTCCCCGCACCCGGGCTGCCCTCAACGGCCCGTCTCTGGTCGCTTCGCCGAACGACTCGGACGAAGCCCCATTGATGATGAAGAGGGGCACTGCGCGCGCCCCGCCGATGCGCCCCATCAATGAAGTGCCTCGCTCCGCCGCTCAGCCGATCAACGTCACCGCCGCGGGCATGCACTACCAGGCCGCCCTTTCCCCTCGCACTACTCGGCGCAACATGCTCGCCACTGAGCTGACCGAGTCCCTCCGGCGCAACCTTCTCCGCGAGCGGTCCCAGAAGACCCAGACGGCCAACGCAGTCCTCAAGCGCAGGCACACCTCGCACGACGTGGCGAACCTGAAGCAGTACCCGGAGAAGCCCTTCATGAAGAAGGACAAGGAGGTGGACACCAACCCGAGCAGCTGGGACCAATACTTCGAGAACCCCTTCGCCGCCCACCAAGCGCAGGCCTGGTAATACCTTAATACCTATTCACCAAATACCCATTGCGACACTGCATCTGCATATACCTGGACTGGGCGCGCGATACCCCGGGAGGCAACATCGGCCGTGTACCAAGCAGGCGGCTCTCGCTGCCCTGTATGACTTGGCACGGTTTACGACACAATGCATCACTCGGCTGGCGTTTACGGCTTCGGGTTCTCAACACGGGGGCAGAGCGGCTTCCGCCTCTCCCGTTTTCATATTTTCATTTGCTTTTGATCATCCAGCGGCGTTTTTCTATCATAAAGATACCACGGTCTGCATTTATCACACCTCAGGGCAAGAAAGAGCAGTGTGTACTCTAGGGCTGGGAGCGACAGCGGGCAATCGCGGGGTCGCTCCTCGGGCCCCTTTTTTTTTCTGACTCTCCGCGTTTGCGGGGTTAATGGGCGGGCTCCTCTGCCTGGGTGGGATGCATGGGAAAGGGAAGGGAGGAGAAAATGGGTCAGGTGGTGGGCAGAAGACAAAAAGTGTTGACACAGCGGGGGTGGGGGTCTCAGGACCCCTCGATCCCTTGCTTCGGGCTGTCGCCTTGCAAAACTAAAAATTTCAAAAGACAAACCAAAAAGGCAGCCAAAACAAATCAAAACCACATTTAAAATATCTGAGTCCCAATTACTTGCTTGCTTGAATGACTGTTGTGTGGTGGTGTCCAGTTGGCTTGGACTCAACAGCGACGACCCTGTCTTGGCCTCCCTGAATGCAAAGGCCGTTTTAGGATCACCATCATTCTCGCCTCATCCCTTTCTTTCTTCCCTCCCTCATCACATCGCATCTCATCATCACACTGTACGGAGATTGCCGTTTTGTCTCTGGATGTGGTGCTGTGTTTGCTCGCGCCGTTTGATGGAAACAGTTCTTTGCTTCCACACCACCATCAATCACCACCACCACAGACAGTCAATCAGTCAAGTCATTGACAAAAGCACAGTAGGTATTGTATGTATGCATGCACAGAGGATGGAGTAAGAATTCATCATCTCCATCCCCTCTTTGTCAGTGGCATGGCACCTAAACAGTCTAGACTCACCATTACCTCACGAGGAGGAGGGGGGAAGTGGAGAACAAGACAAAGACGGATTCCTTTCTTGTCTTTTACATTAACATGTGACGGGCGGACGGCGGCGCCATCCCGTGCCTTGCTGATATTGTTAGGCTTTCTTTTACTCCTCCTCTTCTTTTTGAGTAGTGGGAGAAAGGGGTGGGGCGGGATTGTGGAGTGTGGTTTGATGGGCGGTTTGTTCCATTCAGGGCGCTGGCGGTGGCTTCTTCCGTTCGGTTTGAACTTGATGATTACGGTCCCGAGATGGAAACACATACACAGCTTGAGGCCGGGATGGAGGTTTTTCTTTTTGTCTTGTGTTCGTTTTTGCCCATGTCTGGGTTGTGTGTTTTGTTTGTGTGCCACGTGGGAAAGGGTTGTTTTGGAGGTGTCATGTGAAGGAGGGAGGGGGCGTCGCACTGTGGGGACTGTCGAGGGTTGGTAATAATGGAACGTTACTGGACTGGGCTTGGGAGTTTGTGTCAGGGCACAACCGTTGGAGGCTCGGAAGTGACTAGCGGGCGATGGGAACGCGCCTCGTGTCTTTTTTTGTCGTTAGTTCAATCTCCATGCTCTGGTCATGCTCGCCATTGTGCCGTACGAAGTCGGTCGATGTTCGACCGTTGTCAGACTTGGCAGGTACCACGCTCTCCTTAATGCTTCGTTACCCTCTTTGCTGTGACACAGAGTGCCATCAATCAACACCCACTGACACACACACACCCCTACCCGATCGGATCGAGGCCACCCCAATAAGGGGGCCATGCTATAGCACTGCCGATGACACTCTCTGGCGCAGTGCAACTCGATTGTATTTTGCCGTCGGCCCAGACCAGTGGCCTTCCATCGTCACACCCAACCGTAGGTTCCAGGTTTTCCCTCCTCCTCTTAGTCAGCCTTCGGTGAGAGAGGTATGACCATTCCAGGTTTTTTGGTTTGTCCTCCTGGCTGCCGGGGAGTATTCTCGGGCCCGGACCCGTTCCGCTCCTTTGCAGTAGGGGCACCGGCCCGACATGGCACCACCGCGTCAGCCACAGCGTATGACTGGACCGGACCGTTGGCTGGTTTTCTGGCCAGCGTGCCACAGGCGGCGCCGCGCAAATGAGAGCCGCCGTCGGGCACATGTGCTGGAGTCGGTACCCATCTGTGTCCACGCCCTCATGCAGACACGCTGCACCGTCCGATCTCTGTGGTGGCGCTTGGCTGCTGTACACGCAGGGAGCCGGGACGTGCGCTGCTGCAAGACATCGCCAAAAGGTTTGCTCTCCCAAGTGACAGGGCAGGAGGCGATCATCTGGGCTGCAGCTCGTACGGAAGAATTTTTCAGGTTATTTCCGTCGTATTACAGTCGTGTATAATCAAGATGAAGAGGATCCGAAGAGATTTGTGAGCGGGTGCATCAGGTGGGAGTCGTCTTTCTCTTCCCCGCGCTGGGAGAGATGACTCGAACGACAACCCCTCATCCCACGAGTTTTCGTTACGAATTTGGTGTTGTGTCGAGACGGCTCAGCCTGCGGGCCGGTGGGTTCTCATCCCACTAAACTAAAGTCATGGTCGCGGCGTCGGAGGGATATGGGGACACGAGGGCCCTACTAATCATGAAATTGCGGTTGATAAGGAGAGCGACTTGTAACATTTCAGTTTAGTATCAGCCGCTTCGGTTCTGAATTGACTCGTATCAACAAGGGATGGCAATACCTTCCTACACTCCATACAGGACCCCGATGCATGCGCGCGAATCTCATCAAGGGGTCATGTCGGTGGGGCCAATCGGGGATGGCATCGCGCGTGCTGTGTGTCCCTGCGACTCGGTGTTTGTCGGCGATCCTCCTTGGTACCGTACCTGACTGAGATCTCTGCCGCACGCAGCCCATCAATAGATGGTAATTTCCGTAGGTACGAGAATCAAGCCAAACACGATTACCCCTGCATTGGCGCTGACTTTCTGCTTGTCTTTGGTGTAGTTTTTTTTTTTTGCGCGCGCTGAGTGTTGCTAAAAGCAATCCTGTTTTGGTGCCTGGCACATGTGGTCGGATGGTGATGACGCCATCGATCAGGGGGCCCCGTCGAGACAGAAACGGCCTGTGA
>Ga0247824_10000278_pt1 | contig 23528 bp, 16 predicted proteins | sample 13C_PalmiticAcid_FD_194412 | JGI IMG/M metagenome (GOLD analysis project Ga0247824, IMG submission 194412) | Soil microbial communities from agricultural site in Penn Yan, New York, United States - 13C_PalmiticAcid_Day48 | ecosystem: Environmental > Terrestrial > Soil > Agricultural land...
CTTTAATATCCGCCAACGCCATTGCACTGCTAATTACCAAACAGATCATATGCGACAAGTGGCACCGCTCTACGAAGAGCTCATGAACAACAAGATCAACGCCAGCGACCCCACCATACCATTCTATTCCAGCGTCACCTGCAAGAAGGTCGAGAGCGGCCAGGAGCTGGAGCCCAAATACTGGGTCAACAACTTGGTGTCGCCCGTCCACTTCTCCACCGCCGTCAGCCAGATCTCGCAGGAGTCGGGACGCAAGACGTTTGTCGAGATCGGGCCGCACTCGGCCCTGGCCGGCCCCGTGCGGCAGATGCTCAAGGCGGCCAAGTCGGCCGACTCGGAGTACCTGAGCGTGCTGACCCGAGGGGGCAACTCACACGCCGACCTGCTCAGCGCGGTGGGCCAGCTGTGGTCCGCCGGCCAGCCGGTGGACCTAGCGCCCGTGGTGGGCGAGGAGGTCCGGTTCCTAGTGGACCTACCGCTGTACCCGTGGCACTACGAGGAGCCGCTCTGGCACGAGAGCCGGCTGGCGCGCGAGTGGCGCCACCGCAAGTTCCCGCACCACGACATTCTGGGCTCGCGGATCCTCGAGACCACCGACGCCAACCCGGGCTGGCGAAACATGCTGCGGCTGGAGACGGTGCCGTGGATCAAGGAGCACGAGGTGGACGGCGACATCGTCTTCCCCGGCGTCGGGTACGTGGCCATGGCGGGGGAGGCGGTGCGGCAGCTGACCAACGGCGCCGCCACCGACTTCACGGTGCGGCGTGTGCACATCAAGGCGGCCTTGATCCTGGTGCAGGACACGGCGACCGAGGTGGTCACGCAGCTGCAGCGCGTACCGCTGACCCACGCGGCCGACTCGGCATGGTACAGCTTCTCCATCTCGAGCTACCAAAACGGGCATTGGCTGAAGCACGCATTCGGGCAGGTGTCGGCCGGCGCCGAGTTCCCCCATGAAGCACCGAAGCTGGCGCCGTTGCCGCGGGCCGTCTCGCGCAAGGCGTGGTCCCGCAAGCGGCGGGCGCTGGGGCTCGAGTACGGCCCCCGGTTTCAGGGGCTCAAGGACGTGACCGCCCACCCCGTGGAGCCGACGCTGGTGGCGCACATGACCAACGACGTGCGCGAGGGCGAGTCGCGCTACGCCATCCACCCCGCGACGCTCGACCTCGTGCCGCAGGCCATGGTCATGGCGCTGGCCAACGGGCTGACGCGGCGGTTCGACCGCGTCGCCGTCCCCACCTACATCGGCTACATGTACGTCCGGCCTCCTCCCGAGTCCTCGGCCGACATGACCATGGAGGCGCGCGTCGGCGATGTTGTCGCCGTGTCGGACGGGGACGGGCAGGTTGTCGTCGCCGCCAAGGACCTGCAGCTCTCCGTCATTAGCGAGGCCGCCGAGGTAAACGACGGAGGCGGCCGCGGCGGCGCACGGGACCCCCACGCGGCCGTCGAGCTCGAGTGGAAGCAGGACATCAACCTAATGGACGTCGCCGCCCTCATCCGCCCAGGCAAGGACCGGCGTGAGGTCCACGCGCTCCTCGACCGGTTCGCCAATCTGGCCATGCACGGTGCGGCCGAGCGGCTGCGGGCCGTCGAGCCTCCGTCGGACCGGCCACATCTGGCGCAATATCGCGCGTGGCTCAAAGGCCATTGCGAAGCACTCCCTATTGAAGAAGAGTCCCAAGACACGATCGATTCCCTGTATGCGCAGCTCCAAGAGACGGATGCACGCGCGGCGGCGACGGCTGTCCACCGCATCGCCACGCACTGCGAGTCCATCCTGTGCGGTACCACGGACGAGCTGGCCCTGCTGCTCGAGGACGACGTGCTGCACCGGCTCTACGACCTCATGCAGAGCTCGGACTACTCGGCCTTCCTCGACCTGGTCGCCCACCGGCGGCCGCACCTCCGGGTGCTCGAGATCGGCGCAGGAACCGGCGGCACCACGGCCACCGTGCTGCCCGCCCTCGCCTCCGCTTACGGAGAGCGCATGTACCTGTCGTACACCTACACCGACGTGTCGTCGGGCTTCTTCCCCGCCGCCAAGGAGCGCTTCAAGAGCTACGAGGCCGTGCAGTACGCTGTGCTCGACATCTCCAAGGACCCCCTGGCTCAGGGGTTCGACGCCGAGAGCTTTGATCTTGTTATTGCCAGCAATGTGAGTAGTACATACCAAACACCACGGTAATGATGGGGAGGAAGGGAGTTACCTTGGAGTTGACACTATCTGCAGGTCCTCCACGCTACGGCCAATCTCCACGACACCCTGTCCAACGTGCGGAAGCTCCTGCATCCCCGTGGCCGGCTGTTCCTGCAGGAGCTGTCACCAGGTGAGTATCTTTATTAATTAGGGAGCATGCTCCCGGGTCTACCCCTGCTCCGAGTAGTTGCTAACCGAGTTGTAGCAACCAAATGGATCAACTTTGTCATGGGCGTGCTGCCGGGCTGGTGGCTGGGCGCCGCCGACGGGCGCGGCACGGAGCCCTACGTCGACAGCCAGAGATGGGACGCGGAGCTGCGCGCGGCGGGCTTCGCCGGCACCGAGGCCGTGGCGTATGACGGCTACCTCAACAACAACATCGTCGCAACGCCCGCCCGACCGCAGCCGCCCCCCGCGAAGCGCGTCACCCTGCTTCACTCCGACTCAGCCGGAGGGGCTGTCGTCGACACGGTCCGCGCTCAGCTCGAGCACGCGGGCTACCAGATCGACCTACGCACCCTCGATACTATCATCGCCGCCGGCAACAACCACAACGAGCTTTCTCTGCCCCCCGGCCAGGACGTCCTGGCCACGCTGGACCTGGACCCCGCGGGGCCCTTCTTCCACGAGCTGACCGAGGCCCGGTTCGCGCACTTCCAGGAGCTCGTGCGGCAGGCGCGCGACCGCCGCTGCGGCGTGCTCTGGCTGACGGGCGCGAGCCAGGTGGGCTGCACCGACCCGCGCTTCGCGCCCGTGATCGGCATGGCGCGCGTGGTGCGCACCGAGACGGGCGTCGACTTTGCCACGCTGGAGCTGGACGACATCAGAGGAGGTGATTTCGGTGGCGTCGTGCCTGCCGTGCTGGCCGAATTCCACCACCGGCTGGCCGAGGAGGACGTGACGCCCGAGGCCGAGTGGGCGTGCGTGCGCGGCAGGGTGCTCATTGGCCGGTACCATTTTATCGACGTCCCGGGGGGGATTAGGGAGAAGAAAGACGGGGAGGAAGGCACGGAAACGGTCCTGAAACTAGAGCAACACCGTTCTGGCTTGGTGGACACGTTGTTCTGGGAGCGGGCCGAGGCGGAGGCGCTGCGGGAGCACGAGGTGCGAGTCGATGTGCGGGCCGTGGGGTTGAACTTCAAGGATGTCCTCGTCTCGCTCGGCGTCATCGCCGAGCCGTACTCGATTGGCCGCGGCATGGGCTACGAGTGCAGCGGCGTCGTGACGGCCGTGGGGTCCGGTGTGCGAGACCACTGCGTCGGCGACCGCGTTCTCGCCTGCTCCAGCGGCTCGTTCACCAGCTCTCTCCGGGTGTCGGAGACGCTGTGCGCCAAGATGCCCGACAGCATGACGTTTGAGGAGGGCGCAACGCTGCCCGCCGTCTACTGCACCGCCATCTACTGTCTCCTCGACGCGGGGCGTCTCAGCAAGGGCATGGTGAGTTGAACTCGGGCTGCCGTTGAGTCTTGCTTCTCCAGCCAATGCTAACAACAACGACAGTCGGTGCTGATCCACTCAGCCACAGGCGGTGTTGGTATCGCCGTGATCCAAGTTGCCAAGATGGTTGGCGCCGAGGTACGTGGACAGGATTTTGTCATTGTGTTGCTTTTGTGAAGTAAAGAAAGGTTGACAGCCCAGCACAGATCTACTGCACCGTGGGTAACGAGTCCAAGGCCGAGTTCGTCGTCAGCAAGTTCGGCGTGCCGCGCGACCACATCTTCCACTCGCGCGACGCGACGTTCCTGCCCGCGGTGCTGAAAGCCACGGGTGGGCGCGGCGTCGACGTGGTGCTCAACTCGCTGTCGGGTGAGCTGCTGCACGCGTCGTGGAAGTGCGTCGCCAAATTCGGCACCTTTGTGGAGATTGGCCGCCGCGATTTCGTCGGCCAGGGTCAGCTGGCCATGGACCTGTTCGAGGCGAACCGAACCTTTGTGGGCTTCGACCTGCTGCGCTTCTCCAACGAGCGCCCGGAGGTTATGAAGGGCCTCATGGAGCGCATCCTCGAGTACTATGTACAAGGCCACATCCGCCCTGTTGACCCCCTGACGACGCGACCGGCCACCGAGATCGTCGAGGTCATTCGGTTTATGCAGAAGGCGCAGCATTTGGGCAAGATCGTCGTCACCATGCCGGCCAGCCGCGACGAGTTGGAGTCCGAGGAGCTACGCAAGCCGATCGCGCTGCAGAGCGACGCCGCGTATCTGCTCGTGGGCGGGCTGGGCGGGTTAGGGAGGTCCGTCACCACGTGGCTCGCCGAGCGAGGGGCGCGACACTTTGTGTTCCTGTCGCGGTCGGCCGCTTCGGTGTCGGACGACGACCCGTTCGTGCGCGAGCTGTGCGCGCTGGGGTGCACGGCCGCGCGGGTCTCGGGCGACGTGGCCTGCTACGAGGACGTGGTGCGGGCCGTCAGGGCGGCGGGGGGGCGGCCGGTCGCCGGCGTGCTGCAGGCGTCCATGGTCCTGCGTGACAACAGACTGGTCGACATGTCGTGGGAGGAATGGACGGCGGCGTCCCGGCCCAAGATCCAGGGCACGTGGAACCTGCACAACGCGCTGCTGCGCGAGCAGCCCGAGCGGCCTCTGGACCTGTTCTTCCTCTTCAGCTCGGCCGGCGCCATGATGGGCCAGTGGGGCCAGGCCAACTACAACGCCGGCAACACGTTCCTCGACGCCTTCGTGCAGTACCGCCACGCGCTCGGGCTGGCGGCCAGTGTTCTGAACATTGGCGCCATTGGGGATGTGGGTTATGTCAGCGAGAACACCGACGTGATCAACTCGCTGCGAGCCACGTCGGAGTACATCATGGAGGAGCCGGCGCTGCTGGACTGCGTTGAGCTGATGCTCAAGCGGTCGGATCCCGACCCCGTTCCTCACCCCAAAGCGTACATGGATGAGGGCCGGTACGCACAGCGTGCTCAGCTCGGCATCGGCCGGCGCTCACTGCTGCCCATCACGGCGCCGGCCAACCGCACCGTCTGGCGCAGAGACCCGCGCATGCTGGTGTACCGCAATCTGGAGGAGGCCGCGCCGGGCGGAAGCGCCGGCGTCGGAGCCTCGTCCGACGAGGAGCTGACGCAGCTGCTGCGGGAGGCGTCGTCCAACATGACGCTGCTCCGGTCGCCCGACACGGCGGAGCGGCTCGCGCGCGAGCTGCGCAACACGCTGCTCGGCTTCATGATGCGATCCGAGGACGAGCTCGACCTCGACGACCCACTGGCGTCGGTGGGTATTGACTCGCTCATGAGTATTGAGCTACGTAACTGGGTCCGCCGCCGCATCGGCGCCGAGGTTCCTTTGTTGGAGCTCGTACGCGCCTCAAGTTTGCGGGGCCTGGGGGCTACGGTGCAGCGGAAGCTGGTGGAGAAGTACGAGGCGCGGATGAAGTGATTTCTTGTATTGTTTTAGTGTAGCCACAGTCTAGTCTCGGTAATCTCACTTCAACGCACGCCGGAGCTTGCCCACAAGTTCAAACACAGCCGATCGCTCCTCGCGCGCGACGCGGATCCCCTCGTCCAAGACGCTGCTGATGGTGGACCGGCGGGACTCTGGGGTGCCATCGCTCCGTTCCCCAGGCGTTGTTGGGTCATCGCCCTTGTCAATAAACGACTCCATCCTGGTCGAGATGTTGGCCAGCACGCGCTCGGACGCGTCCAGTACCATCTCGGCCTGCAGCCGGCCGCTGCCGCCGTCGCCGAGCCACAGCGACCCCAGCTGCACGCGGGGAAACAGTCGAGAGAGCAGCCGCGGCGAGGTGCCGGACTTGTCAAGGACCGCTTGGAGGCAGTCGAGCACGTCGCGGAAAATAGCGGCCAAGCGTGAGCAGCACGAGAGCAGGAGGAGTGCAGTGGCGGGGTCCTGCGCCGGCCCCGACTGCCGCAGAATGCTCAAGAGCTGGAGCGCGATCCCGAGTGTCCCCTCGAGGTTCAGGCAGTCGCGCCCTTGTCCGTGGCCCCCATCCTCTTCGCCTCCTTCCACTGCTTCCAGGGATCCCTCGGGCGGTGAATGTGGTGAAGAGGGTGAAGCGGATGACGCCCCCAACGCGTGGATCGACTCGACCGCCGCCTCTTGCTGGCTCACCAGTAGTATGTTAAGCCGGGCCAGCTCGTGCACCCGCGCGTCTAGCCGGCGGGTGCTGCCCGCTGGCCCCTGATGGAGAAGCCGCTCCTCGCCGTCACTGATGAGGCCTATTTGATTTCGGGCTTGGTCTTGGACGAGGGAACGGCGCCGGGCTCCCGGCAGGCCAAGCGCCATGTCAGGGGCCAGGTGAAAAAAGTCAGAGCAAGACAGTGGGCTGATGCACGACGGGGAGAGGCGCGGGTCGCTCAGCAGGTGTGGCCACGCCGCGTCGTTCATGGCCTGGAGCATCGGGTCCAGACTAGACGGGTCTAGCGGGTTAGGCATTGGTGGTTGCGCTTCCATGCTGGCAGCGCATGCGTCTAGATCCAAGGTGATTGCCCGGAGTTCGGAAGAGTCAGCGTTGCTGGTGCTTGCAGTCCGCTGATGAGCCCGGCCGCGCCGAGAAGGGCGAGGGCTGCATTCGAGCTGCGAGCGGAGGCACCGGTTGCACGCCCTCTGGCCGGGTGCCCGCCTGCAACGCAGCTTGGAGCTGTGGCAGCGGTGGCAGGCCGGCCACCGGGTGCGAGTGTCACTGTCGTCGTCCATTCCTCGGCTCTGCATTGATTTCGAACCCGACGTTCCTCTTTTAGTTGCTCGTGGTGGCACTCAACTCGTAATTAAGGGCAAATAGGATCCGGACGTAAAGGGAAAACGACAGACCCTATACATCTCAGACAATCTTGTCACAAAGGAGTCCTCAGTCTCCTCACAGGCCGGTTCTGCCATCTTGCACCCCTGCAGCAGTTTGTGATGGAAGACTGACGCAACGCAAGACTAGGTAATCAAGCAGTCGGTGATGCAAAGCATCGATGCAATGCAGTGCTACCATGGCGAGGCAGTTGAGCCTCGCTCGCTGGAAATCCGGCCCCAGCTCGGATTCGCTGAAGACGGATCGACATAGATAGCATGGTCACACAGGTTGAAGCGCTGACTGGTTCGGCTAAAAGTGAGCGATCTGGCCCCCAAGACCATGGACTCAACAACTCAACTTTGCCACGGTCATGCAGACCTCAACAAACCTGGATGATTCGAGCTAGGTACCTAGGTAGGCAAGGTACGTAAGGCGGGCTGCATGTGTTGGACGCAGGGGCGCTTTCTCGGCCGCGGATGCCGGCTTTGGCCATTCAGGTTTGTTGGGGCTTGGTACCTGGTAGTCTGCACTCTGTAGGAACATGGAAAGCTAAATCCCAAGTTGTTGAATGCATCTTGGCGGCCGGTGCCAGTGAATTGTCCAGCGAGACAACCAACACCGGGCAACACAGAACGGGCGCCATATCGTACTTCGCTGCGCGCCCACCTCCATGCTCCAAAACCCACTTATCATACCATCAACCACAGGACGCGTGCCGCAGCACCTGGAGCACCATGACTCGCTCACACGCAGACTCAGAGGGCGACGGGCCATCATCAGCACCTCCACCTCCAGCCCTCGCCCCCGAGGTGTCTTTGGGCAACAACATTTTCCTGATTGAGCCGGCCGGCAATGGCAATGCTTCGTCGACGAGCCCCAACGACGGCAACGGACCATCGCTGATCATCCTCTGCACGTGGCTGGGCGGCGCGACGACGCGGCGCATCGCCAAGTACGTCGAGGGCTACCGAACATCGTTCCCCGACGCGACACTGATATTGATCCGTACGGTGCTGGCCGACATCACAGCACGCTCCTTCGACTCCCTGCGGTCTCGGCTGCAGCCCGCCCGAGACGCCATCCTCCGGGCTCTGCAGAGTCCGCTCAGCCCAGCCCCAGCCCCCAACGTCCTGCTCCACGTCTTCTCTCACGGCGGCTGCAACACAGCCATCCAGCTGGCGCAGTCCCTCTCGGATGTGGACGCGGACGCGGGCGAGTTGTTCCGCGACCGTTTGTGGCTGTTCGTGTTCGACTGCTGTCCCGGCGACACATCTTTTGACAAGGCCTTCCGTGCCGCAGCCGTGTCGCTGCCGCCCACGATCTCCTCGGGCCCCCTCCCCATCCGCGCGCTCGGCACGGCGGCTGTCTTTACTCTCATCGCCGCTGTGACGGCACTGCAGCGGGTGGGTCTGATGGCGTCCGTGAGCGACATGCGACGGGACCTGAACGATCCGGCGCTGTTTGGCCGCCGCGCCCGGCGCCTTTACCTCTTCTCCCGCGCCGACACCATGGTGGACCCGGCCGACGTGCGATCCCACGCGCGGCTGGCACGCGAGGAGGCGGGCTGTGAGGTTGGGCTCGTGGCTTTTCGAGACGCGGCGCACTGCACGCTCCTCACAGAGGACGCACCCAAGTACTGGCGCGCCATCCGGGATTGCTGGCAAGGGGAGCCATTGCCGCAGCTCGATGGGGCCAAGCTGTAGTTATTACACGGATTCACCGTCTCAAAACAGCAAACCTGTCGAGCCACCTGAGCAACCTGCCCAAGAAACAACCATGGGGTCCCTCCCCTCCGCGCCCTTCCCTTCCTCTTGCATCTCGTAGTCGAGGCGCCCGCGGCCGCTTCTTTTATCTTCTATCACGCTTGCCCGATCCACCGGGGCCTTGCGCGTCTGCGACACAGAATACGGGGTGACGCCGATGCCACCGCTTCCGTCCTGGGGGGTCCGCTTCTGCACCTGGTCGCCCACTCGCTATGTCTTGTGGCCTTTTTGGTGGCTGTTGTTTTCGGGGACTAGTCGGGGTTTTACACTGTACTCGGGCACGCATACTGCAAATAGGTTTTGTTCTATTTTACAAGACAGCACTTCTAGACTTCTAGTCCCTTACCAAGTAGTCTACTGGTGACTACGGTATTTGAGCAGCCTGAGACTAAGCCGAGACTTGCCCAAGCTCCCGCTTGGTCAGCCGCAACCACGCCCCCTGCCCGACCGAGCAGGTGAGCGTGTAGTTCTCGGTCCACGGCTGCGCTTCGTTAGAAAGGCCATCGAGTCCCGCGTGTTCCTGGAGGAACCGGAGAACTACATAACTCGTCTCAAGCAGGTCAAATTGCTGGCCCGGGCAGATGCGCGGCCCGGCGTTCAAGGGCAGGTATAGACGGAGCGTCTCCTTCAGGAACCAGTTGAGGTACGTCATGCCCTTGAGGTCGTCGTAGCCAGGCAGCCGGCCGTGTAGGGGGTCGTCGACCTCGGCGCGGACCTTTGTCTGCATGGCCGGGCATGGCGCCAGCTCGAAGACAGCCATCAGGCACGCGGACGTGTCGCGAGCGGCGAGTACTGTACTCGTCGTATTAGTAGGTACTCCTCATTTTTATCCATCGAACCAGAGATATGGGTCATGTCGTGCATATGGCCTCGAATCTCCTTGGGACTGGGCCTGTTGGCCAAGGAGGTTAGGAAGGTGTATCGCTTGTCGTCCACCTCCTTGAATTAGTTTTTTGTCGAGGGCGCCTTGGCGACATGCTCGAGCGTCCCCAACCCAGTCGGGTCAGCGTACTCGTGCACCGTCTTACAGGCCTTCTTATAGTCGGTATTATAATACAGCTGCGCCAACCGGCCGAGGCGAATTCGTTGCGCCACGCCGTCGACGCCGAGGTTGAAGGCCCAGGCAAAGCGGCGGCCCAGGGCTGTGGCCTGCGGGTGCAGCACGCCAGGCGAAGTACCAAACAGAAACTCGGTGCCGACGGCCAGCTTGCCGCGCCCTGGAATTCCGAATGCGGCAGACCCTCGGCCCTCGTGGCGTCGGAGTCGGACTACCGACTTTTGGCAAGATCCGGCCTTCCGATCGGCCCCTGTGCCTCGGCGGCCCGGGATGTCCCCGCTGCTGCCTCCCGAAATGGTGGGCATCGGCCTCGTGGCACTGGTGTCTGCCATCAAGGCCGTGCCCGCGGGTTCTCCATTGGTGTTGGCGCTGCGAGGCGCCCTCGCCCGTACGCTCCAGGTCATTTGGGCTAGCATGTGCGGCCTGTCGGCCGTCACCATGCTGTCGCAGTTTACCGTCAAGGAGTACGGCATGGACCAGGAGCACGTCACTAATCACCATTTCCAGACGGCAAAGCAAGACTCTGGAGAGAGTGATTTTGCGCGGTGAAAAGCGCGCGAAGCATGCGATGAGGCTTGGGGAAGTGTTAGATGGACTCTCGCGCTGACCAAAGCACTCGTGCCAGATCATAATACCCTTGGTGTTTGTCGTGTTGCTCTCGACCCCCAGACTGGCGGAGCATGATGGGCTTCTTCAGCTTCCAACGACCGACATTCTCGACCTTGGTCGTCCGCTAAACATCTGTGTGTCGGTGCAATCTCAATGCTCGATTCGACAGTGTGGTGCCTGCCCAGATGATTCTGAAGCCTCCACACCGACCCGCCCGTTGCGTCGCCAGTAATCTCACCAACATATTATTTTATCTTTGGCATCCCATCCATTTCAACCCGTAGCAAATCTGCTGTTGTCCCTAATCTTCTTGCCGTACCTAAAAAACAGATATGGGAATGGCAGCATGACAAGCGTCAGGAAGCCAAGGAGAGACGAGGCCCACTGATATCCGAGCCTGTCGTACATTTGGTTGCCGAACAAGGGGAATGCGGCTAACGCGACCACAACATCGTCAATAGATTTTCAGCTGGCCGGGTGGCGTCTCGACCAACTCACCTGCAAACAGACAGCGCACAAAGGCATTGGCTGCGAGGGCGCTTGCCGCATAGAGGGGGTACGCGTCGACCTGTGCCTCATCGTCAGCCCCAACCTTTCATCCGCCCCCACGCGTTCCGCACAGCATAACGCAAGGTTCTGGACTGCCATGGAAGTCTTGGTTCGACGGGACTACTTACAAGGAAGGTGAAAATGCCGGTGAAAACCAGCAGATTCCTAGAGCAAGAACGCACAGTTAGCGGCATGGCCCCTGCAGCGTCCATCCTAGGAATCCAAGATCACCGCCCCCCCGAGCCCCATCGGTGTTGATGACGGGACCCAGGCAGCAGTAAATTGTGGCAAGCTCCCGTTAAGCACAGTGCACGGAAGCTCCTCGTGCATCTGGAAAGAGGCGTCCATACTATCCCCATTGCAACGATTCTTGCGAACTGGGACATGATGAAACGAGAGAAGCAAGGGAATAGGGATCATCACTCACCCTGCACCAAATATGCCTGATCCAATAATGGGTACGATCCAGTGAATGTGAGGGAAGGTTGTCCAGCCGAAGGTGAATAGCCCGATGGTAACAAGGAAGGAGCCGCAAATGGCGGGTGGGAGCCGAAACTCGGGCTCGCTGGACCCCTGAATGCCCGTCTTCTTCTCGAGGCGAGCGACAAGGCGGCGGCGAATACCATGAAATACCGGGTCTACAGCCCCGGCCATGAGCGTGCCAACTAGTATCCCCAAAAAGCTGAGGCCGACTTGCCAGAGGTTGAAGCCGTGGGCGTTGCGGAAGACAAGAGGGAAGGTGCCGAAAAAGAGGTAGAGAATGCCGAGGAGAATGGCGGAGAAGAGGCACAGGTTGAGGACCATGAACTCAAAGATGAGCAGTTGGAAGGGCCGAAGGAGAGACAGACCGATAGTCCTGGAAATGGCCTTGTTGACCTTTTCTGTAGTGGCCTTCCAGCGGTCGTCACCAGTTTCCTTTCTCCTCGCCCTCGCCATGTCGCGGAGGATCACGGGGTCTGTAGCCATTGATGTCAGCAACCCAGCCACGGCCGAGGGGTGAACGAGCACTCACGGTACGTCTCTGGCACAAGAAAGACGATCAAAACGAGCTGGATAAATGCCCAGCTGAGTAGGACGTAGTAGGTCCACCGCCAATTGGCGTGATAGTTGATGAAGCCACCCAATACGGGGCCTAGGGCGGGCCCGAGAAACTGCACCAGGGAGTAGAACAGCATGGGAGCCTGTAGTTCATCGCGGCTGAAGAGGTCGCCGACGGTGCCGCCGGAGACGGCGAGGAAGGCGCTGCCTGCCAACCCGTCGAAGAGGCGGGCGACGATCATGGTGACGATATTGTGGGCGAGGGCCTGGGGAATGATCCAAAGGACGTACAGGGTCCAAGCGATGAGGTATATTGGCCGGCGGCCAAAGAACTCGCTCAGGGGACCGAGGAACATGGGGCCGAAGCCGATGCCCAGCACATACGTGGAGATGCCGAGGGTCGAAACGACGCGGGGACAGTTAAACTCAGCATCCATCTGATCGTACGTGGAGCTGTAGATGGAGCTAGCAGTTGTGCTGGGACAAGGTTGGTATGGATTTTCCATCGTAGATTTGTCCATCAACATCCTGGCAGAAAAGGGGTGACTTACAAACACAGGCTCGCCCCTGAAAGAACGCTCACGATCAACCATTTGCGTGCCGCCTTCATACTCCGGGGGGACATGGGGTCGGCATCGCCACCGACAAAGGCTACCTCAAATGGGTCCTTGTCATTCGGGGTCCAATAGCCAGGGGTACGGGCTCCTTCATTGGCGATGTCGTTGCCGTCGCCGGGGTAGCTGCCGCAACCGTAGCCATTCTGGGACACAGTGTGAAAGAGGGCGGGGTCCGTGGGGGGGCCGCTGTGGACGCTGTTCCGGGTCCTGGTGAGCTCAAAGGCAGACTCCTCCGGCTTCTCCTCTGTGTCTGAGGGGGCGCCGGTTTTGGTGGTGGCTCGGGCGGCCCCCTCTCGCTCGGCCCTTTCACCGTCGGCCTCGGCTGCCGTCATGCCGCTAATGTCAGTGTGTTAAAGGCCGTGTTTGGGTCATGGGAATCTGTTCTTAGAATCCAGTGATAAGAGTTCTTCTGAATGATACTGAAAACACGGGAAAGCAAGAACGAAAGAGGAAATCAGGCTCGGCCACGAGAGGGTGATTCACTGAGTGTCGAAGAGAATGCCCAAGCTCGAATGATATAAACATGCTGACCTTATGAGGACCGGGAAGTTCATTGCTTTCCAATGGACCCGTGAAACGAGCAACGTCCACACAGTTTATCGGTCCGAACATCAAAATCGAATGACACCGGGATGGTGTGCTCTAGACAATTCATAGCCCGACGAGGGCAAGCCATCTGAAACGCTTAAGGAGGATGGCAGTCCAGGCCTTGACGAGAGCTGCCCCCTGGTAGCAAGCAACCTGTTCGAGTTTTCGCATGCTCGTTGATTGGCGCCCTAGGTAAGAGGTACACACCCTCAACGCCATGGATGCTTCGAGTTCAGTGATATTCGCCAAAGCTATGCCCGAGTTCGCTGATGTCTTGCTCCAGCCCCTAGGTACGCAGGGTGCAGCCTGCGTGGGGATTAAGCTATCCGTTTACCACCGAGGTACGGAATCCTTTTTTGGTGCTGGCTCCGACGAGGCTGCAATTTACCGAAGCTAGGTTCGCTTCCAGAGTTGTTGTCCGGCTTGTGTTGCGCTGAAAGGGAGTGCGGGTCGGGCCGAACATGGTTCGGGCCGAACTTGAATCAAAGGACCGCGTTTCGGAGATACCGAGGTATCGATCGATGACGGGATACCGCTCCTAAACACCGAAAGAAAGGAGCGGAGAAGCCATTCAACATTGCAGCAGAAAGTCAAGGGTAGGTAGAGTTAAAAACAGACCCTCGTTGTTCACCTCAGTCGGCCATGAATGATGAATCTCCGGTACGCGGCTCGACCCTAGGTTGCAGACCTCGGAGAGGACATGTCTTTCAGGTACTATGTAGGTGGCCAATACCGTTCGCGCTTCTGCGTGAGACTCTTTTTCAATGTGTCTTTATGAATTGTTACAAGGGCGGATTAGGTTCCTCCTCATGGAAGTTTGTGATGGCTTTCCTTGCAGAGCTTTGGGCTGGAGAAGGTGGAGACTTGTTTCGTACAGAATATCCACCCCACCATTGGCCTTTCTGGCTCCGCTTTTGCTTCTCGAGAACAACATCTCTTGATTCAATCACAACCAGCTCAACTCACCCTATCAACTCCATCAACTCGAGACCAAACCCATCGTTCCCTACGCTTGCACGCACTGCTCAATCGAACACATTCCGTTTCCATCAAGGCCGTCAAAGACATATCTTTGCGTCCCAGGGAAGCCCTCCTTCAGATAGGCGTGTATATGGATAGGCTACTGGTATTAGATGGAGGAGAATAATCGGTAAGCTGTCTCGTCTGGTCTCGAAGAGGCTTTTGAGGGACCATTGTCTCATCAGCTTGGCAGATCTGTGACCGCTTGCCAGCGATGTCGGGACCAAAAGGTGGGAAGGAAAGCGTGATACCGTGGCCAGAACCACACTGTCGCTGATCATATCATTGCTTGCCGCAGCTAAAATGCAGTCGCGAACGGCCGATATGTGTGCGATGCAGAAGATTAGGCGCCTTCTGCATTTATCCGGCTCTAGCAGACCGCAGACGCACCAATCCGACTCGCCGATCGTCGAGGCCACAGACCTCTTTGAACAGCACAACAAGGCGTACTCTTCGAAATAGTCCTGGCTCTCTTACTCGTGATGCTGAAGCCAACCGGTCTCCGGTGGAAGAGCAACAACGTGGCGAAGTTCCTGCGGGTGGACCACAAGATGCAACAACGGACCAAGGCCAGCTTTTCTCTGCTGACGACTTCCAAGATGAACTCTCTTATCTGGACAAGCTCCCCAACAGCTTCAATTTTGAGGTATGTCACACACGATCTCCTATGAGCCTCCCCCCAACGGCTCAAAAACAGACAAGGCTAAGTATCACGGCTCCATGCAGTCATACTCGACGCACCTCCAGAACTCCGACCCATCTATTTCAAGTGCAAGCCCGGATCGAGGGCGCGTAACAAATGCTTCTTCACCGCTCCCTTCACGTGCAGTAGGGCTTTCTTTGCTCGAAATCTACTTCGGTAGAATCTACAATGCTTCACTTCTCTTTTTCAAACCGGTGCTCTTCCAGGAATACATTGAAGGGAAATTGCCAGACTGCCTGTTGAAGGGAATATTTGCGCTGGCTTCGCTGTAGGTCCTCTTTGCGACTTGACGTGAACAGCAGGCTGATGACTGGGATAGATTTCTAGCCCCACAACATGCCAGCGATGCTGGAGGCGATATGACTGAGTTTTCCGAGCTCAGAGCCCTGAGTGCTTTCCATGTGCGCAGCATGCCATGGGCAGAGGATTCTATGCGGGATGTTATGGGGCTGATCATGCGTGAACCGACTTTGCACATGGTTCAAACGCTAGAATGTCTCACTCTGTATTGGTTCGGGCTCGGAGACGCGTGGAAGGGGGACATGTGTCACAGTATGACCTCCTCGAACCTCCTTGGCGCACACACAGGGACTAACCGTCTTCTTTTGCTAGCCCTGGCTTATCGCAGCTGCCGTGCTTTGGCATGCGGCCAGAGAAACAAACGCCGCAGCGCAAACTCTTCGTCTCCGCTACATGCAGAACTAGAACGACGGTGCTTCTGGTCATGCTGGGCTTCCATGTGCATCATTGCACAGCCAGAGCCGTATCTCAGATCGGCCTGGTTGGAGACTGAAGGAATCCCGCTGCCGGGACAGATCGAGAACACGTCAGTCGGTTGGAGAGTTGTTCTCGGCCCGACCATGACCCCGCAATGGAAACCCTCTGAGTCGGGCCAGAGCGAAGACGCCAGAGAGCAACAACCATTCTCTGCGTCCTTGGTAAAGATGGTTGGAGTGTGGTAGGCTTGGTTACAGCCCGTTAAGTACCTACCCGGGCTAACTTTGAGTTTAGGGCAAAAATCCAGCAATTCTCTCTTGAATCCAAAAGATTGACAGTAAAAACGAGATTCGAGAGATTGTCCGACCTGTCATCACTTGCCTCGACTATCTATCAAGAGCTGCCTCGTCAGGATCGCCTGACGTCCGCAAATACCGCCTTCACAGACCCTCGCCTTTTCCACACGTTGGACGCACTGTACTACATGTGCCAGATGGCTTTGCATTCCACCGTTGTTCCTCTGTTTTCTGGCGCATCGCTTGACCCAAGGGCAAAGCCCGAGGAAGTGCGAAACAGTGCAAGGAAGGTCCTCGCCTACGCACAACGATTCGCGGCATTGCTCGACTCCTATCTCGAAGCTCGACTCGATGTTTCCCACATCAGCCCTCTCGTTGGCTACGGCGCATTCATTACAGGAGGAGTCATCATCGCTCACGAGGTTGCAACTCGGAAAAGCCGTCTTAGTGGAGATTCATTCTGGTCCCCTGCAACTCCAGAGAGGCATAGTCTGTCGACTGTGCGAGCGATCCTTGATCTTTTGGGCACTCTCTCTCTATATTGGAGGGTTTTGGAAAGTCCTGTAGGTCTATAATTAAACCTGTCTGATGTCTGTGCTAGCTCGACCTTCATGCTGATTCAGATTCCTACGTTGCGTCTAGAGGGAAAAGCTTCGTTCAGCTCTGGCCGGCATTCCAACTGCAGCCGAAAGTCGAAGCACGCCGACGACTATGGCAACAGACATGCCAGAAAATGTTGTCACAGATGATGTCAGGAATAGAGCTCTGACCGGGTCAGATCTTCCCAGGCTTCACCGAAGTGGCATACCACTGCAGCCTTTGGCAACGATTGATGGTAGGGCCGGAGCCGGGACCCAAGAAGGCCTTGCAGGCTTTACCCCGACCTCAACCAATCTGAGTGGGAAAGAGATGGATCAACCCGAAGATGCAGTGGAGGAGGACCTTAATCTGGGCCAACAGGGACTGGAGTGGTGGGACTTGACTTTTGCAGAGGCTGGACTTGCACATTTCGAAGGGCTGGAGCCCTTAAGTGGCTTTTGGGGGGGTGAAGGCACAGTTTCAGAACAGACCTTGTCTGGCTTGTCAACTGAGGAATGAAGCTGCTGTCACAAGCTGAACCCCATATTATTTACGTATTCTTTCGGTCCCGTGTGATGGGACTTGGGTTCGCTGGGGAGGAGGCATCTCTAAAGAGCGAGAGTCACCGGGATACTTTTGTCTTGGGACGATCTGTGTCGAGATTCAGAATGGAGGAGCGGACACACCATCCGCAAGAGAGGAGTTGATCCGGCTTTGGCTCAAATTTCGACACGAATTGACCCCGACTCCAACCCAAAATGCCGAGCTCTAACCCCGGCCCCAGCCGTAACCCCGACGCGGGCCCTGACGTCGAGCCCGAAAGACTAAATGGTGCTCGGCCCGAAACAGAGAGTGGCTGCTCCGAACTCCCTTTGACTCGACATGCAAAAGTTGCATAAAATTGGAGGTCGTCCTCCACACTTGGTTCTCTTCGCTCGCCATCCTGACTCGACACACATGTCACAAGTCTCCCCCTCACTTTTTCCACCCACTCGCTTCATCTCCACACTCGCCACTCGGTAAGGTAGTCTTTGCCCGCCATGGCCTTCCTGATGAATTTCTTTTTCCCGCGCAACAGCTCCTTCGGATACGAAGCCCTGAGGGCAGCGGCCTACAGCAACTACGGAGGCGCCGACGTGGCGGAGGTCATCGCCATATGCTCTCTCATCTCTCCTGGCGACGAAGAGAGCTGGATGCGCGAATGGAGAGTGGCAGCCGACCGCGCCGTCCGCGGTGCTCAGGAGAGTCTGTCGGCGGGTAACAACATCAGCGCGCGGGAAGCCTTCCTGCGCGCCTCCAACTACTACCGGACGGCTGAGTTCTATCGGCGACGGGATCCGAAGCACGACAAAGTGGCTGAAGAGCTGGCACGGCTGTCCACCGAGAGTTTCACCTCGGCCATGAAGCTGATGGCGCACAACTTTGACGAGATCCGGATCCCATACGAGAAGACGACGCTGCCTGGCTTCTTCGTGAGCCCGCCTGGACCTCCTGTTCCACGCCCCACCATCATCTTCAACGGCGGGTTCGACTCGGTCAAGGAGGAAGGGTGGTTCGCCATCGCCGCGCCGGCTTTGGATCGAGGGTTTAACGTTCTTGCCTTTGATGGTCCAGGGCAAGGCGAAGCCTTGAGACGCCAGAACTTGGTTTTCCGGCCGGACTGGGAATGCGTCTTGTCCCCAGTCGTGGACTACGCTCTCGGCCGGCCCGAGACGGCCCCCGACAAGATCGTCATCTTTGGTTGGAGCATGGGCGGCTACCTTGTTGCGCGAGCTGCTGCCTCCGAGCACCGGGCGGCGGCCATCGTTCTTGACGACGGCGTCTTCGATTTCGGAAGCGCCTTCCACCAAGCATTGCCGGGCCTGGCCCGTTGGATGCTCAACCGGCACTGGGATCTCCCGATTGAGCTTCTGGCAAAACTCATGATGGCGGTTTCTACGGGCTCGAGATGGGGAATCCTGAACGCGAAATGGACCCTGGGGGTGGAATCGGCTGCCGAAGTGTTCCGTGAGGTCGCCAAGTACACGCTGGAGGGTCTGGTCGAGAACATCACGACTCCGATGTTGATTTTAGATGCTCCAGATGACCACTTTCTGAAGGGGCAACCGCAGATCCTGTTCGACAAGTTGACGTGTGAAAAGACTTGGGCCCAAATCACACGACTAGAGGGTGGAAGCACGCACTGTCACCAGGGAACCTACTCAAGGCTGCACCAGGTGATATTTGACTACCTGGTGCCAAGAATGCTTAAAGTTTAGGTACGGAGCTGTTCAGATAATCCAACCATTTGCAGGTTGCCTCGGGCTTTTGGTTTAGAAGACCCTGGTCGGCAGTGACAACAATCATGGATGAGCCCCTGAACCCCTATCTTTGTTCCCCCTTCCAATGACGGCAACAATAACGGGCCAACGTCCTATAGCCTGCTTACTCGGGTATGAAATTATGTACTTTTTGAATCATTCAACCAGCCTTTGGGGCTCCCCTGTAGACTTCATAGATCCTCTGCCCTTAGTGGCGTCCAAGAATGTAGGGAGGATAGAGGCCTGGCGAAAAGGGAGTCTGGGATTGTACTACTCACTTCTCTCAATTTCTTCTCTGACGTCAAAAACCAGCGATCGGCGCCGAGAATCTGTATCACACGCCTACAGTTAGTTGGCGACGAGAATCACCCACGACAGCACCAACTCTAAGGAACCGTACCTCCAGGTGCTTGGCCAACACGCAATGTCTTGATCGAAGTTGGGAGGATCGGCGAGGCGAGTGCCTGGTGTCGGAGGTAACAAGATGCTTCTATTTGTACCTAGGTACTTGTACAACCCGGACGGGTCTGGGTCTGTATGCCAGAACCGCACCACAAACACCTGATTTTGACCCGCTCGGGGAAAAGATGCCTCTGTACTATTCATACTGATTTAACTTGTTCACCCGCAGGTAGTCATCCAGGAGATTGGCAACCTTGTCGTTGTGCAGATCCGCAAATGCAATGTGGGTGGTCCCCTTGAGACCCTTGTCTTCTCCCAGCAAGACGACCTCGGCGTTGCCTCCGTACTTGTTGATCAAGGCGGCCGCCTGCCTTGACTGGTTGAGAAATATGAAGCTCTCGTCCCTGTGATCTCCCCAAAGAAATTGGATCGAGGGTATCTTGGCCAGCTTCTTGAAGTCGTCCTCGGGGACGAGAATGGGCCCGAAGGGGTTGACCCCGGCCCCTCGCTCGATGCCCGCATTGTCCGGGAAGACGTAGCCAAAGCCCTCGTAGCAGACGATGCCCTTGATGTTTGTCGTGTTGCTCTTGACCGCGGTCATCTGGGCGCGTAGCCCGCTAGCCGAGTTGGTCAGGTAGACGATGTGTTTTCCAAGCTTGCCCGAGTCGGCGGCGATGGCGGCGGCGTCCGTCTCGAGATTGACGCTCGCTTCCGAGTCGTATTCCACGTATCGGGAGCTCGTGGCCTGCTGCCAGGCGTAGTTGCTTTCCGTCGGAAACTGCACGTCCGGCCACCACTCTTTGAACGTTGGGCCAAAGTTCCACGCCACGAAATTGCCCTGGTCCCGGTAGTCTGGGGCGTAGCGGGTGTTGGTGCACGCCCAGTTCGCCCGGCCCACGCGTGGCCCTTCCCAGAAATAGACCGGATAGTCGCGGCGCAGGAACTTGTCTTTGAAGCCTTCGCCGCCGTCCCAGCGGTTCTGGAAGGTCTGCGTGCTGGAGCTGTGCCACATGACAATGCTCGTCTTGCGCGGCCGCCATGGGGTGAAGTACTCGACGTATCCATGGTCACACGAGAGCGTCATGTTTGGGTTTGCGGGATGAGAAATGACCTTGCCGCCTATGGTGAAGCCCCCAGACTGGCGGAGCATGATGGGCTTTCTCGGCTTCCAGCGGCCGGCATTCTCGGCCTCGGTCTGGTGCGCCAGTGCCGCAAGCAAGAGCCACACGAGACACCATGGTTTGAGTAAGGCAAACATGGTCCCAGTTGGTACAATGCTTGAAGAGAACGGTCCTGTCGGGGCAAGATGCTACACCAAGCTTCCTGATTGCGGCTGTCACATACCTGATATAGAAGCTGCCGATCCCAGTTCGAGGTATTTGCCGGTGCCTGAATCGCAAGAGGTGCGTTTTGCCAAATCAAATGCCTCGGGTTTTCTAGTGATTAGAGGAACACTGCAGGGTCTTGTGAGAGAGACTAATATGTTCACTTCCCGGCAAAGGGCCCTCCCGACGTGAGACATACCCAACCCCGCACCGCTTCCCGAGCGTCCGCCTTGGGCAGGCCAGCATGTGCGATACTGGAACCCTGCTTCAACCCGACGAGCTGCGCAGGATCCGGCTTCATCACGCCTCACTGCCGCGGCCTAGCCACGTCGCCATCCCCGTCCAAATCAACCGCGTCCAAGATAAACAAGAACAACAGGTGTTGAAATGGGTTGAACAAACGTGATTGAACTAACAGAATTGAGTGTGAAAGAGGGAAGGGGGTGTGCCTGTCTAATACACACGCGCCAGTCTAGAGTTCCTCGCCTCCTCTGTGGACCTGTTGTAGACAGAAAACCTAAAGACAGAGAAGATGAACATTCGGCAACCCGCTATCATGGTTTGTCAAAGGCTCCAACCCCAAAACGGGCCGAGCCCGAGGTCCCTCCAGAACCTGGCATGTGTAAAGGTAGAGCGAGGAGCAGGGTGGGCTCCCCGGCTACCCAGCGGCCGGAATACGACATCGTCACAGTGTCGTCACGCCACAACACCACCTCCGGTCACCACGGCACCAGCGGGAACCACCCAAAGGCCCTGTTGTGCATATTAGGCAATGATTTTCAGAACGAATCGCATCCCACTGTCAGACCACCGTCAATGATTTTCTCAGCACTGTTGTTGATTTAACCATCGAGGAATCAGCGCCCGAGAGCTTCGACTCTTCGAGAGCTTACTAGGGTAGTAGTGTTGATGTACTCAACTCCACGGTGAAGATCGAACATGTCGCCGGCGCTGCAACTCGCAGTCAGCACGACAAAGACCAGTGCGATGGGCGGCTTGCCACGGCTGGCTTGGAGCAGCTGGCCAGCGATCAGAATCAAGACGAGTTCGAGCGTCTTGCGACCCATTTGCACCTCGCGCCGACCGGCTTCGACGTCTCGGAGACCCCAGCTAACTTCACCTCTCAACTCCTACCGTTGCTCACCTGCAGTCCAATACTCACCCTTCACTACCTCACCATGCGTCCTTGACAGCACCAGCAAGCACTCCCACCCACCCAAGTGGCAAGCGCCCTCGGAGGAGAGCCTCAAGCAGCGACCCGTCCTCGTCGTCGGGGCGGGCAACATCGGCCGGCGCGTGGCCCTCGTCTGGGCCTCCAACGCTCGCCCGGTGACCATCTACGACATCTCCCCAGACGCCCTGCACTCGGCGACCGAGTACATCACCGACAACCTCGGCGCCTACTGCACTGAGCGGGGCACCCACCCCGGCCACGTCAGCACCACCTCCGACCTGAAGACGGCAACCAGCACCTCGGGACACCACCCGGAGCGCGACTCAGCCGGCACCATCACCGCTCAGGAACACACCAGAGCCCCTTGGCTCGCCATTGAGTGCCTCCCCGAGTCCCTGCCCCTCAAGACGTCGGTCCTGGCGCTGCTCGAGCGCTCCCTGCCGTCCGACTGCATCCTCGCCTCCAACAGCAGCAGCCTGACCGCGGCCGAGATGGCCGCCGAGGGCCCCCTCTCGTACCCGCACCGCCTGCTCAACACGCACTACTTCATCCCGCCGCGCAACCGCATGGTCGAGCTCATGTCCTCGGGCGCGACCCATCCGGCCATCTTCCCCTTCCTCGCCCAGGCCATGCGCCGCGTCGGCTTCGCCCCCGTCGTCGTGCCGCGCGACATCCAGTCCCGCGGTTTTGTGTTTAACCGCATCTGGGCCGCGTGCAAGCGCGAGACGCTGGCCGTGCTGGCCGAGGGGGTGGCCAAGCCGGCCGATGTGGACGCGCTGTTTAGGGACTTTTTCCATGCCGAGAAGGGGCCCTGTGAGCGGATGGACGAGGTCGGGTTGGATACCGTCGCGCGGGTGGAGCAGCATAATCTGGAGAGGAAGCCGGGGCTGGGCAGCGAGGATGCGCTGGCGTGGCTGAAGAAGAATTACGTGGCAGCGGGGAAGCTGGGGGAGAAGAGTGGCGATGGGCTGTTTACGAGCGAGGAGAGGGATGGGTTGAGGGAGAGGCATTATTTGGACAGGTACAAGGAGGTGGAGGAGACGTCAGGCGCGTGAGAGGGGAAAGTCACGATTCGTTCCGGGAAGGGCGTTCTGTGGTCCATGAGAGGCAACAGCTTGAGAATGCACAAAGAACGATGAATGAGAAAATGGATCTGCCCACAAATGGAAGGTGCGGGAGGTCTTGGCAGTCGTCACTCGACGGTGTGAGGTACCCTGTGATTCCCCCGAGCTGATCGCACTTGCCCCGCGATGTCAACCAAAGGCGCGCCTCGTGTAAGTGGCAGAAATGCGGAAAGAACATTGGGAAGGTACCTACATGTGGCTACCCATGGGGTCTTTCCGGAAGCAGCTTAAAAGTTGGAGTTCCTGCACCCATTTCCAATACAAGTTCCACCATCAACCTCTGGCTCCTGCCATTCCGACTCAGAACGTGCCCAACAACTCGCGAATTAACAGCACCCTAATTACGCAACGCCATGGCTCCCTCCTACCCAATTCCCAAATCCATCACCGGCGGCTGCGTCTGCAACAAGCTCCGCTACCGCGTCGACTTCCCCGCCGACCACGACTTTGAGAAATCGGTACACCCCCCTTGTCTGTTTCCCCTTCGCCTCCTACTAACTCTTCCAAACAAAACCAGTCCGGCACCTGCCAATGCACGCAATGCCGCAAGCAGTCCGGCTCGCTCTTTTTCATCTACCACCGTGTCGCGCCCGCCAGCACCGCCTTCCGGTTCACGTCCCCCACCACGACGCGCAAGACGTACCGCGCCAGCCCCCAGGGCGAGCGCGTCATCTGCGGCGAGTGCGGCTCGTGGATCTACTGGAAGCACAGCGATGAGGAC
>Ga0247824_10000280_pt1 | contig 23457 bp, 22 predicted proteins | sample 13C_PalmiticAcid_FD_194412 | JGI IMG/M metagenome (GOLD analysis project Ga0247824, IMG submission 194412) | Soil microbial communities from agricultural site in Penn Yan, New York, United States - 13C_PalmiticAcid_Day48 | ecosystem: Environmental > Terrestrial > Soil > Agricultural land...
CCCCCGACGAGCCCCGTCGCCAATCCGCCCCACACAGCTTCGCCCTCCCCGCGAGGAAGGGCTCATACCCCGGCGCCGCCGCCTCCCACGTCGCGCGGGTGCCGACGGCCGAGGTGGCGGTCGAGGAGGCCAAGCTCTGCGACGTCAACGAGGGCATGAAGCGGGCGCTGACCGAGCTGCTCAACTGCGACACGGTGCGCGCCGACCGCGCCCTGCGCAACTGGGTCCAGTGCCGCCTCATGGACACGGAGCGGGAGCTGCGCAGCGGGAGGAGGCGCCGGAGTGCCCCGGGACCGTGAAGAAAGCGCAGTCCCTTGGGATGGGATGGGAGAATAAAATAGTTGGGGTTTGGGCGACGAATTGAGCCCACTGCACATGTGGACACTCTCGCCGACGTCACGGTTGTCGGCCGACGCAGGCACACTCACCGACCCGATGTGGGAGGCTGGGTGTTGTCCGCTTTCTGTCTTTGCTTCGCTGGGACACCATGCGTTATTTTACAGATCTTGTAATCATTATCTCTTTATTGCTGGCATTTGGGATGGAGTTTGGCTTCCTGTCCGAGTCGAGACATCGGATGGGAAAACGGGTTTTGTGGGACATTCTTTGGTTGGCTTTCTTCGAAAATGGGGTTGGGGCTGGGAGGCAGGCCCACGGCTGCGGTTCTGAGAGAACGTCAGACAGAGGCAAATTTAAATTCAGAAGGAATTGGCGATTTTGACTCTTGGTTTGGGTTATTCGCTTTGAGTTGTTACTTCTGGATCTCAGGCCATGGGAACTTCTGCTCCAAGTTTGGAAGGGGCGTTGGAGATGCGCACCTTGAGGACTGTGACACCCTAACCCTGGAACTGTCGCCAATTCTCTTTGTCGATCGCGGCAGGCAACTTCGAGCAATGCAACGCCATCAGTGCAGCAACCTGCGACGATCATCTGTGGCGACCTGGAAGCTTCACCACAAGCCGACCACCACCGCGTAACAACCCTCGCCCGCCGTCTTTGAGACTGGCGTTCTACTGCGCCCAAGATGTCTGTTCTTCTTGAAACCAGTGCGGGCGACATCGTGATCGACCTGCTGGTCGACTACGCGCCCAAGATGTGCGAGAAGTGAGTCTGCCTCTCGCTTCAACTTCTTCATTCTTGCCATGGCGGCAGCGCGCCGTGGACAGTCTGCTAACCGTGACCGTCTCCAGCTTTCTCAAACTCTGCAAGGTCAAATACTACAACTTCTCCCCCATTCACTCGGTTCAAAAATCCTTCTCCTTCCAAACCGGCGACCCCCTCGGGCCCATGGCCCCCCAATCCGACGGCGGCACCTCCATATGGGGCCATATTTCGGGCGATCCAGCCGATAAGACCTTCACCGCGCTCTTCCATCCGAAGCTCAAGCACCTCGAGCGAGGCACCGTCAGCATGGCCACCGCTCCGCACCCGTCCGATCCAGAACAACGCCTCGCCGGCTCGCAATTCATCGTCACGCTCGGGGACAACACGGACTACCTCGACGGCAAGGCGGCCATCTTTGGGAAGGTGGTCGAGGGTTTCGATGTGCTCGAGAAGATCAACGACGCCATCGTCGACGATCGCGGGCACCCTCTGGTCGACATACGCATCAAGCACACCGTCGTGCTCGATGACCCCTACCCCGACCCGGCTGGTCTGCGCGAGCCAAGCGCGTCGCCGCCTCCCACCAAGGCGCAGCTGGCCACGGTCCGCATTGCCGAGGACGAGGAACTACTCGACGAGGACGCCAACGAGGAAGCGGCCGCCGAGGCAGAGCGGAGGAGGAGGGAGCGTGAGGCGGCTGCCCAAGCCCTGACACTTGAGATGATGGGCGACTTGCCGTTCGCCGAGGTCAAGCCGCCAGAGAACGTGCTCTTCGTCTGCAAGCTGAACCCCGTCACGACCGACGAAGACCTGGAGCTGATCTTCAGCCGCTTCGGCAAGATCCTGAGCTGCGAGGTCATCCGGGATCAGAAGACGGGGGACAGCCTGCAATACGCCTTTATCGAGTTTGAGGAACAGAAGAGCTGCGAGGAAGCCTATTCCAAGATGGACTCGGTCCTGATCGATGACCGCCGCATCCACGTCGACTTCAGCCAGAGCGTGAGCAGATTGAGCGAGGTGTGGCGCAACGAGACCAACACGAAGCGCAAGAACACTGCGCGGAGAGGCGGTGGTGGCTGGGGTGGTGTCAAGGAACTGGAGAAATGGCGCAAGTACCGCAACGAGGACTTCGAACCCGACGACAACGAGCGGGGCTACCGGATGGTTCACGGGATGGAAGACTTGCGTGGCCGCCACGACAAGGATGGGGATTCCGGGAAGTCCGGGCAGAGAAGTCGGGAATCCGCTGCAGTTGATGACGGCCGTCGGCGGGACCAACATTCCCCAGACAGGCAGCCGGATAAGTACAGGTCCGGATACAACGACCGGAACCGTGACGCAGAGCGGCGCAGCCGGAGCCCTAGGAGAGACCGCGACCGTGACCGCGACCGCAATGGCCGCCACTCCCGGCCGGGGGACGTTGGCAGGCGCAGGGATGACAGGGAAGCACCCCGCAGAGATCGACGAGACCATGATCGCGGTCGGGGGACGGGGAGGGATACAGACAGGTACCGTGGGCGCGACGACTACAGGAGCAGGTGAGTGACCGGGCTCTTGTACATTGGTCCGCATGACGCGATGGAACACCAGGCTGTGTCGTGCTCCGGGTTACGCAACCGACGGCATCCCTACCCCTGGGCATGACCTTTCACCACTCTCATGCAGTCTTGGTTAGTTTCGCCTCGTCATCCCATGTGGCAGCTCTATCTGCTCCCAAAAAGCGGCCAACCTCTCCTGACAGCCCAGTGATCTCGCTTATGCGTGGGCGGAGGGCGGGTTGACGGTTTGTCTTCCCACCCCGTGACCCTTACCATACCACTAGACACCGCAAACGCTGTTGGGAGCTTTGCTCCAGCCGTCAGCCACAGGCCGCAGCGGCCAACGTTTTCGACCGACGTTAACGTTATTTCCACAAGGCCAATCTGCATGGCCAACAACGGAGCTAGACGAAAAGAGTTGTGGAGACCCGAGTCTCACTTACCCCTGGCCCGAATAGATGAGCGCAATCACGACACAGTCTTGCTTTAGGAGCGGCATCTTTCGGATTCCGTGGCGGCCTACGCCCGAATGCCGTGGGCTGTGACAAACCCAATCATCTGGCCCGTTTCAACTGCTCGCTTTATACGAGGTCAATTTACAGCAGTGGCGGGCTGAGGCTGTGGGCCCCACAAGGCTTGGTGTTTCCCTGAGAGCGCCCTCGGGAGACTGCAGGCCGGACGACAGCCCTTCCCCCCTAAAATGACCCCCACGTTGTGTTACGGTTGAAGCGCGAGATCCCGACACACATCCTGCAGCGTATACTCTGTGTCTGCCAGACGTGGGTGATGTGTTTCAACCAGATCAGCACACGTCGTTGGGTCGGGGCTTCCGGCTTCGGGCCGCATCGTCCTGCCACCGTGACGGGACTGTCGACTGAGCGGAGTACGGTGCTGTGCCAGCACACGACTGGCATCCCGGCGGTGGGAACTGAGAGTGGCACCTTAATGTCCGATACAGCTTCGGGGCGGTCCGTTGTCGACTCTTCGCATCGTTCTTCCACATCCCCGAGGCCCTCTTCAGTATCTCAAACCCCCGGAAGGGCGTCGATTTGGCACCATCGCCAACTCCTCCTCATGGCGTTCAACGACTCGGTTCAGCAGGCCTATACAGCTACGCAGGCAGATCAAAATCCAGAGCCCTTCCCCCTCGCTAATCTCTGCTCGTTGCCGTCCACGGTCTCCGGCTCACCTGACAACATCCGCCAGCCACTCGAGTGCGGGCAGGCTTCTCGGCCCGCATAGGACACCCGGGTGGGTGGCTGGGATCTTGCCTCTGCGAGATCTTGTCCGTTCCCGACCTCGAGGTTTCAGACCAATCAGACTGCTGCAGCTCAGATGCTGTGTTCAGGGGCAGAAGAAATGTCTCGTCAGTGCCCACCTGCTGGCGGTCTCGCTCGCCGCAGTCACATGGCCCAACACGTCAAGTCCGACTCCAGCAGTCTTTGCGCTTTGAAGGCCGCTTTAAGACGGTAGAAATACCGCAGCCATCGCGAGCACGCGGTGTTTGGTGCCTCAAAAGCTCCGTGCCGCGAGGGCAAGCGTGGCGCGGAGCGCAAAGGTCTCGTGGGCCAGGCCCACCAGCTAGGTGGGCGGTGACACAGCACATCTGTGAGAGGCAGGTGGACGGAGGGACCAACCATAATCAAGGGCCTGGAAGGACACGTTTGAGGAGCTAGCCTCGTGGCACGCAGAGGCCCAGAGACATCTGAGCGTCCCCCGGCGGGAGCCCGCAGTTCTGGAGGCAACTAACAAGACTTGACAGCATGTCTTGTCACCCAGTTCTGCAACTAGCCGCGGAGCTAACCCCCCAAATCCTCCGCATTTCCCAAGGGGTAGACTTACCACAAAGCGGTGTCCGGACACCCTGGCCATCCTACGCAAGACACCTGCCATGCCATGTGCTCCTGTTGCCGCTCCCGCCTGCCGGTCATCGGGAAGGCCATGGAAGGCCCCAGCTGTTTTGGAGAGCCACCACCGCCTTAAACAATTTGGCATGGATCAACCAATGGCGGTCTCGGTCAGCAGTTTTGCTGCTCGGGTTGCTATTTGAGATGTGTGTCGTCCTCGGCCCCCGCCGAGATAGCTTAGGCTAGCCGTGCAGATGAAGACTCCATATCTCCGATCGAGTCAACCGCTCCTGCTAGCGTGCTTGGCCTCAGGCTTCAGTGGCCCTGATGCGGCTGCCGAGGACAAGTGGTGGATCGGCAAAGGCGCGACGCCGGTCCGAAGCAAGCTGGGAGTTCGGGAGACCGCTGCGGAAATGAAGCATGGTGTCACGACAACATCTGCATCGCACGAAAATTCTGACTTCCGGGCGCAACGACGAGATTGACTTGCAGCAAGGGTGCAGATGGCGTTTGCCAACTGAGGACGCCAGTCATGCAACGAGAACGCCCGTTTGCCGCCTACCAAAGTACCTCCCCCCTTGCCTCAAGTCCTCACCACACACGCTGTCGAATCGGATGCCATCCCAGAGACAGCAAAAGATCGCTCATATCTCGATTCCCGGGCCGTGAAATCAGATTGCTTGCGCTACGATAGGACAAAGTCAAAGGGGCTTCATGTCCGCGTACCCCTGCAAACACCGTGCACTTGCTGGTCCCTCTGGTGCCTCTCGTTTATGGTGTGTCATGGCCATCTTGCAAACGTCCGAGGTGCAGGGGTCCGGCTTGGAGTTTACACTACGGACGGACAATCAACCCAGCGTTCGGTTGTGTCCGATCAATTCCTGTCGGCTGCTTGGGCTGTGGCGCCTGCACCATGTCTATCATCCGAAGTCCCTGGTCCTCGCTTGCAGCAGTGCAGCAATTCTTCCGCAGAGGCGGCGCTGATGAAAGGGGAAACGGTCATCCATAGAGAAACAAAAGAAAACAAAAGATTGAACGCCACTGCACTCCTGCATAATTGTCAGCAACTCAGCACACCACTCAATGAATCAGAAGAAGGCATTCACTGACCGCTTCTCTTGCAGAGCGCGGGAGGAGGCTTGTGGTTGATTCTTCTCTTCGTTTCATGTCCATCATTATGCACATCTACGCACATGTATCATGAAAGGATTTACACCAGGTACTCTGCACTCCTTGGCCACAGCTGATACGCCTCATTTGTGACACAAGGACTGATGAGGTAAGGTAGTCAAACGAAATAGCCAAGGAGGAAAATTCAAAAGATTAGGTAGTTCATCGTGGGGGCAGACTCATGTCGGGGTGCTTTTTTAACCTCACGCCCAGGTCCTGTAAATCTGTGAGTGCTCTCTTGTTCATAGTGCATCAAGTGGTACTGCAACAACACGAATGTATTCTCGGTGCTAAAAGCATCACTCGAATAAGGAACCGCGGTCCAAAACCGGATTTTTCCTTGCGGAGTGTGTCTGGTACCTTCTAGCTCAGAAGTTCTCATGTCAGTCACATTCGTCTTTGTTTTACCCCCTGGTTGAAATATGCTTCTCATGCTTCTGCATTGGCCTTTGGAGCCCTATCTTACATACCTTTCCCAGGCACAAGTGTGTGTGGAGGTAACTCTCATTTCCCGTGATACTTCGAGTCTCAGAGTGGACGAAGAAGGCTACAACAAACGAAAGGCTGCACGCCTGTACCGCTGTTTGTCATCCTCCTTTCATTCTGTTTTGGTTGGCTTGGTGGGGCAGACCAAGAACGACATAGTTATGCTTGGGTGCATGAGTGGAAAGGCCCCCTTTCAGCTTCGCACTGTTGTACCGTGCTTCCTCACGAAGACGGAGTTTTCTGCCTCATTTCTCTGTCACAGCTCTGACAGAAATCGGCAGCCACGCTGCATTCCAGCATTCCCAGCTTCGACAAGGAACCTCTAGGGCGTCATGTTATCTGCAGCTGCCCGGCAGAGGTCAGTCCTGCAGTTGACACCAGCCTGGGCCGGGGCGGTGGATGGGTGCATTGGGTAGGTAAATCTCCCTTGTCCATTCAAGCAGACATGTATCCGTTGCCATAGTGTGCAACCAAACACAGACCTATGGGGGGCGTGGGGACCAGCACCTTCAGTTGTGTTACCTACATGTACTGGGGTAGAGGCAGATCGCGGTCTGCCCCTGGTGAATGCCTGCCCTGCACTTTCTCTTCTTGCAATGTGCACCATGAGGAAAAGTATCATCCAATCGAGCTGTGATTGCAAACAGATCACCTGTGGGCTGGCTCCAGTCTGCCCAATGACCGCGTCTACATACAAGACGCCCACCTCGTGATACTGTTCCCTAATTATAACACCAAGAGTACTTGCACGCCCCCGACTCATCCTTTCGTGTTTTCCTTCTTGATCTTCTAATCCCACAAGTCCTGAATTTAGGCATATGGAATCTGTGGCCAAGGAGGTTTGGAATTGTGTGTCCGGTTTCATTCCCCCAGGTCTCGAGCACTTGGCTGATACCACGTCTTGGATCCAAGCAACCTTACTCTTGTGTTCACTCCGAGTCATTCGCACTGAGGCTTCACAAAGGGGACGGTGGGCCACGGCTTGGCAGCAAGGAAACCGACCAGTTGCTGTCTTCCAGCGAGACATCCTGAAGGGCTCTCATCCACCAACCATCAGGACATCAACATACCGTGGACGCCACCGACCAAGCTTGCATCAAGGTTTGCCCTGGTACACCTTTGTTTCTCCGGGGTCAGGTATGTCTCATCCTTTTTCGTACTTTTGGCAGCGATAAGTGCCCCATCTCGACCCGGGGACGATGGCACCGCATTCTTCTCGGCCGGGTAGTGCAAGACCAGCAGAGGGGCAAATGCGCGGGGGTACAGGCCCCTTCGGGAGGAGTGCCATCCCAGATGTGTCAGATCCTGCCAGCTCTGTTTGTATATGTCGCTCATGTGCTCGACCAGGCCTGTTGGTTTCAAGCCAAAACACAGGGACACCTTGTATGAACCACTGGTTCCGCCCGACAGCTCCTCTGCTCTGCTTCTTCCACAGCCTAGGCTCCCCGTCTACAACCCGCGCAGAACCAACACCCCCGCCAACAACCTCGACCTCCAACTGGTTGCGGCCGGGTTCGGAGCCAAAAGCAAGGATCAGAGATTGGGCGAGGCCCGATAACAGCTGTGTCAGACGAGCAGCAAACGGCGACAGACGGAATTGCCTGCCAGTGGCAGCTGGACAATGGTCTCCCAGGCTTGTTACTCCCCCAGCGACGGAAGACGATATAGCCGCCCATACCCACTGTATTTCCCGTCGTCCTCGGAGCGGCGGTTCCCTTTGTCCTCGCACGACGCGCGGGCAGTCACCATGACAGAGACAGACCAGCTCGACTCAGACTCGACGCCTCAGAGAAAACGGATTGCCGTGGCGGTAAGATTCAACTCTCCTATCATTGTTTTTTCTCTTCTGTTTCTTTACCCCACCTCCTTTGCTCCGTTCTTCCTCTCTTGACTATCTTTGACCAAGTCGCTGACTGAAATCTATTACCTTCTTCTTAGTGCGGACGCTGCCGCAAGCGCAAGATCCGATGCAGTGGCGACCCCGGCCAAGGACAGCCATGCTCAAACTGCAAGAACGCGGGAGTGGAACAGTGTCAGTTCCTGCGGGTACGTTTGTGTATCTTTGATCTTCTCACTTAATCGGCTGAGGCCCCGTCTGCCAACGCTCAGGTCTGGTTCTAACCTCAGGTACCGGCAGGTCTCCTCCCGAGAAGCACCACTCCGACACGAGGCGGATTTTAGCTACAGCGTTGGGGACGCCAGAGTGTATGCCAGCAGAACACCCGTTGGAGGGGGCATGCCCTATGCGCAGGAGGTGCCGACCATGGGATCAAGCGAGGTGTTGGGCTCGTACCGCGGCGGCGGGTCGGCATACGCTTATACCCCGGCGAGCAAAGCGTACTATCCGGCCATGCACGCCTACAGCTCGGGGTACAGCGACGAGTTTGAGTTTGGGCTTGGAGTCCCATCTCCGGCCGTGATGAACTCGGAACCGAGTGGCATGCTGCCCGGTCAGTGGTCTGGAGCACGGGCAAAACCGCCCCCTTTCAGTAGTATCTACCTCGATACTTACAGCGGCCTGATCCAGCGACCATCCCACTCGGTCAACTCGGACTCGACAAACTTTTCCTTTTCTGGCGTGGCGGCATCGCTCCCTCTGTCCGGCACGCCAGGCCCGGACCGGCTGCTCCCCAACCCGCATGCAGCCGGACGCTCTTCGACACTGCCGTACCCAACCACTGCCAAACCAACGGCGTCCTCTTCCTCGACACCAAGCACGCTGGCCGACGTGGCCACAGCAGCCAGCTACACGGGCGGATTCGGCACACCTGGCCTTTCTTATTCCTCTGCGGCGAGCAGCTTGTCCAGCCACCCATCATCCTCGTCCCGCTCAACATCCGACACCTACCAGGGGCCAGAGGTCATCTTCGGCGAGCAGGAACGCGGCCTGCAAAACCAGGGAGCTGCCGCCTTCGACATGAACGGCTACACGTCTTCCCCTCGCCGCGCTTCAGCGGGAGGGGGGGATTCTGGAGGAGGCAGCCACGTTTACGTGCCCGGCGAGAGCGCGCACGAAGGGGCCAGCGGCCACCATCTTTCCGCGGGCTACCTGAACCACGGCACTTCGAGCCCCATCATTCATCGCCATGGACTGCCTCTGGCGTCGGGAAGCGGCAGCTCAGGCTATGGCACTCCCCACACGGATGACCGGCATGTTGCTGTGGCTAGCCGGCATTGACCCCGGCCGGCAACTTACCTGGTATGCAGGGTGACGCGGGTTCGGACTTGCTGACCCCCTGGCCAGGTATATTTCTTGATTTCCACCAGCCATAGACATTCCTTTCCTTGTACGTTTCAGGTCGTTGGCGACCTCTCAGTGAGCATGCATGTCTGCGGGATTGAACCATAATTGCGGCGTTTTTCGGGTTCTGTCTTTTTTCTTTCACACCTTTTTGTTGGTTGGCTGACTTGGGTCAATGTTGTCTTTTCCCCCTTAAACACCAGTTCCGGGAGAAGAGACATGGCAGCTTGCATGGTCCTCATGTAAGTACCGGTCAATGCCAGAACACTCCATGTATTCCAATTGTCCCTGTTTGTTGTTGGTACACGGTGTCGGCAGACCCAGCACCGTCTCCCGGGAAAGGGGTCCAGAAAAGGGGTTCAGAAAAGTTTGACTTCCATCTTTCGGTTTCCACAGTCTGTTCTTCACCCCCCATACAGTGCGTTAGAAGGGCGGGAATGGCGGTAATACACATCATGATAATGTCAAGTTTGATCGGTCGACATGTGGACTCTGGCGTCTCGTCCGTTGCTTTGTCGATTCAAGGTCTGACGGGAGCCGCCGTCAAAGTGGCTGGCCCCGGCCCGGACCGGAACAGCGGATCCAGAATCCCCGGCGGTGTGTGGAAGCACCTGGCGTCAGCCCCACCATCTCTCCAACACTCCATCTTCTCCTGGATCTCACTCAGGTCGCTGCGAAAAGAAGCCGCCCGAGGAGAGGGCACTCGGACATCTTCTTGAAGAACCTACCCCGTCGTCAAAGTCGTCCGCCTCAATGTCCCTGACGCCCCAGTGGAACAACCCGCAGGTGTCCCGCTTTTGCTGGCAGAACCTGCAGGTGGACCCTGCCCCAGTCTTCCCCGACGCCGAGTTGCTCTGTGATGAAGCCGTGCAGGAGGCAATCTATAACCGCGTGTTTTGCGATTCGCTCCCTCTACGGCCGCCGCGGAGATACCGGGTCAGAATATTGAAGGAGTTGGTATCCCGGATCGAGTCTGCCATCCAGGACTGGGACCGGCATGTAAGTGGTGTGCTTGTTGGCTGTGTGCTTGGTACGGTACTCCCTGACGAGAGCGTCTCTGATCAGTGCCCATGACGCAGGGAATCTCAGACAACCTCACTTTCGCCCTGTCGCATCTGCTCTCGCAACCGCTGCCGTCCGAGACAGACGCAGCCCAGCAAAGAGATTATGTGATGTACCACCTCTCACTTCTTGACACCGCGCCAACGGCGGCGCTCAACCCCCCTCACATCAATCTCCTGGAATCCCGGGCTCTCATTTCGGCATCTGGCACCACCGGGCTACGCACTTGGGAAGCGGCCCTGCACCTCGGGCAGTACCTCTGCCTCAACCCGTCCCTTGTCAAGAACAAGCGTATTCTCGAGCTGGGCACCGGAACGGGCTATCTCGCGGTGCTCTGTGCCAAATATCTTGGCTCGGACCATGTCATCGCCTCCGACGGGTCAGACGAGGTTGTCAACCACCTGTCTGATAGCTTCTTCCTCAACGGCCTCCAAGGATCCTCCACGGTCTCGGCAAAGCAGCTGATATGGGGCCATGCTCTGATCGGAGCCGAATGGGATGAAGGGCGGTTGGACACGGTCCTGGGCGCCGACATCACCTACGATGTGAGCGTGATCCCGGCCCTGGTCGCCACCATCGAGGAGTTGGCAAGACGGTATCCGGCATTGTCTGTCCTGATTGCAGCGACGGAGCGGAACAGGACGACTTTTGAGAGCTTTCTGCATGTCTGCGGGAAACGGGGCTTCGTGGTGAGCGACGAATCGTTCCCTGTGCCGCCGAGGAGCGAGCAAAACGGGCCGTTTTACAACGATGGCAGCCCCATACACATCTGCAAATTGACAAGGTGATGCTCGCCTCCCTGTGCTTTGTTTGGCATTGCAATTGGAGATGGTCACCAAGTCGAGGCAAGTTGCCGTGATTTGCTGATGCAGATTGGAGATGGGCCAGAAAAGGTGTGGGGGGTGTGGGGCAGCTTGGTCTGTGCTTGCTGTGTTTCTGCCTCAGAACTGAGGCGCCAGCTCAGATTAGGGCTCGCACACAATTCGCGAACCGGGGCCGGATTTTTGCGAGCTCCACCCTGGCGCAGCACCCTGCAAAAATCACCACCAGAAGGAAAATCCCACTTGGAACCTCCGGTTTATCGAGATCGTGGAAGCATCGCCAACATCGACAGCCATCCAACCGCCAAGATGGCCGACTCCGACTCCCCGGTCACGCTGCGCACGCGCAAGTTCATCCGCAACCCTCTGCTCGGCCGCAAGCAGATGGTCGTGTGAGTTTCCCCGTTTCCCGCCTTGCCCGCTCCGTCCAGCCCCTTCTCGTCCTCGAACACCTCGCGCGACGAAGTTTCTGGCTGTGTCGCAGCCATCACGATGGCCCGGCATTCGAAAGCCCGCGTATACACGATGGATTCGTTGGGAATTGGGGTTGCAGGATTGTTGGTCGATGGAGATGATGCTGACCAGTCGCCTTTTCGCGCACAGTGATATCCTCCACCCCAACCGCGCCAACATCTCCAAGGAGGAGCTCCGCGACAAGCTCGCCGGCATGTACAAGGCCCAGAAGGACCAGGTCAGCGTCTTCGGCCTCCGCACCCAGTTCGGTGGTGGCAAGACCACCGGCTTCGCCCTCGTCTACGACTCCCCCGAGGCCATGAAGAAGTTCGAGCCCCACTACAGGCTGGTCCGCGTTGGCCTGGCCACCAAGATCGAGAAGGCGAGCAGGCAGCAGCGTACGTTCCCCCGCGAGTTGCAGACGGTGGACGATTCGACATCGGAGCGATGGCTGACGCTCTCTCCCCCCACACAGGCAAGCAGCGCAAGAACCGTCAGAAGACTCTCCGGGGCACGGCCAAGGTCAAGGGCCCCAAGCCCAAGAAGGAGAAATAAGCGATTGGCATTTCTTTTTGGCGTCGTCTGTTATACCGGGAATCTTGGCAGGTGGGACGATGGCTGTGGCTTTGTGCATTACCCTGGACTGCGTGCTGCATTCGGCGAATTTGACGCCGTAGCCACGCAACTGGACTTCATGACGGAGGGCGTGATGGTCGGGGTTTTGATGATTCTGGCAAACCATAGCATTCAATACAGGGCGTCGTCGGTTACCAAGCCAAGGCCGGACTCAGACGTGGTGGACCCGGCAAGTCTCGTCTCTCGCGTTTCTCTGTGAAGAGGACTTGTGTCTTAGTTATGGCCATGCTGCGACAGAAAGGCAGCCCCCTGCGTTACCCCAACAACTTACAGTCACAGTCATCGGCAGTTCACCGACGCAGCGGAAACGAAGACCGCGCCGCCGACAGTTGCCACCGCCTGGCTTGCTGACTCCCCGAGACCTGTCAACAGTCAACACCGCATCCGCTCACGACACGCCTGGCATGGGGAAACAACATGGTTCGAGAATTGGAGAACAACACCAGCACGATCCCGCACCCCCTCATGGCTGGGTTACGGTGTTCGCCATGCTAGCTTGTCGTGGGGCGGTCCGGGTATCGGCCGAGTCTGGTATCAGCTCGTCTGGGACGAGGCATGATGGCCGATGGGACACAGCACTGTTTGAACGCTCGGCCGTTGAGACTCAATCTTGGAATCCTGCCCATCGCAACGGTGCTGCCCCGGGCGGGCGTGGTGTCAGTGGGGTGCTTGCCGTCTGTCGCGACAGGTTTTTGCAGTTCTGGTCAACAACCAGACGGGCTGTAAGGAGCCTGGTAGAGTTTCAGCTCTGCTTTACTCCGTTACGGAGACGGAAGATAGAGATTCTGACAGCCTGAGAGAATCTCTCCATGACGCTCTTCTCATCCGGGTTTCGAGGAAACGACGGCAGGATCCTCGCCACTCTGCATGACCTTGTCCATACAGCCTGGAAGCGGGTCAATGGCTTCCAGCGTTGGCTTCAACCCTCAGATGTGCCAACTCGGGATATCGACCCATTCCTTCTCACAGGGGAACATGTTCCGGGATTACAATCCGAGGATTGGGGCGAAGCATGTATTTCGCTCAACCCCGAAAGGAATCCATGCCCGTCATTCTCAGCAAAAAGCTCATCGAAAATTCTTCTTGTGAAGGGTGCCAAGCTGTCTTATGTGTGCTCGAAGTCGTCACCCATGCAACGCTGCGAGGAATGAACATGATGCCAAAAGGGGGGTACACAGGGGCAAGGACATACCTGAGTGGGAGGCCAGGACCTTAGGGCAAAGACAAACCCTTGCAACGAACATGGTGATACATACAAAGACAGAGAGGACAGGAAGTCAGATTGTCTAAGAACATAGAACTGTTGTAGGTTTTGACATGACAGCGATCTGTGGAATAAAACCCTTGGGGCTGAGAGAGTCTCATACGGCAGTCATCTGTAGAATACAAAACCTTGATATCAGGAGACTGAACGTACAAGGCTTGTACAATGTCAAGAGTTGTTGATGACGAGGAAACATTTTGGAGATGGGTAATGAAAATGAATTTAATAATAACTGTTGTGTTTCGAAGATATGCATCTTTGATGTTGACATGGCCTAAAACAACTAGAACTGCATCTTTCATTGTTGACCGAAAGACGCTTGCTTGTTATGTAAATGTTACGGGCTTGAGTTTTCAGTTATACAGTAGTACGCTTCGCCTTGTATACTACAGCATGGTGCACAAGAGCACTCCCTTTTCGTAAGCAAGATTATCATACAGTTGCTGTTGCTTTAGAAATTATTTCATTATCCACTTCAACCACATCAAGGTAGGTCCCAATGGTGTTTGGGGGTGAGTGTTCACGTCTAACTCGCAAACACACTCATCAACGGTTGTTGCTGGTGAAGACCGTTTGCAGCATTTTTCCAATTAATTGCATTTTACGGTCCTTTTGAGGAAAACATCAGCAAAATATTTGCGTTGTGCTCTAGCCTTCTGACTGAGATCAGGAGTTTTGCAAGACATATGAAGACATGCCAAAGATTCCAGTCACAGTTATGGTAGCTCTGGGCCGGTTGGGATGAGAAACAAATGTCTGTGAGGCAGCGGTCTACTTCTGAGCCATCATGTTGCATTTGAGAAAACAGAGTGCTCAGCATGGTCCATGACAAACCACCAACGCTACGACTCCATTAAGCCATGTCATGGCTGTTCCAAAGAGACTGGATGATTTGACCAAAGCCTTTTGTCAAAAAAATAAAAAGGAAAAGACCGTCCGTGATAACAGACAGGCTGGCCAGGTACCTTAATTACATGTACAATAGCACCGCACTGTTGGTGCAAAAAAAAAAAAACAGCGAAGTGTCGAGCTAAAACATATCCGCCAGAACCTTCTTCTTCGCCCGCAGCAGAGCGTTTAACGCCGCAGTCGGCCGCTTGTCCGCGCTTTGCTTAGACTGCGAGGAAGCAAGGCTCTTCGCCACGGCGTCCCGTCCAGCGGAAGGCGCCGGCACGTTGACGCCACGGCGCGCGCGCTGTTTCTTGACCCAGCCTGAACCAGTCGACATGTTCATGCTTGGCTCGTTGTATGTCTCGTCAATGCTGTCCTCGGCATAGTGTTCCTCAAGCTCAGGCTCGGGGCTGCTAGTCAGAAGCGACACGACCTGGGATCCCTCGGGGACAGCGAACGGCGAGCTGCTTGCGCGTGCCGTTCTGCGAGCAGCAGGGGCTGGGCTGGGTGTTGCACGCTCGGTCTTGACATGGGGGGTGGAGGACGGCTTCGGGGCTTGTTTTGTCTGAACCGGCTTCCTTGCGGTCGGCCTCTTGATTGGCTTGTCCAAAAGCTCCCGAGCGCGTTTGGAGAGTTGCTCCTTGGTGCCATCTTCAGACCTATCGTCCGAGTTATCGAGACGCCGCATGGCTTCCTCGTACTCCAAATCTCGAGCAACATCCGGCTTCCGAGCATTGATGGCTGACACAACGGCGTTCCTGCTGGGTGATTTGGACCTCGCGGTTGAACCTGATGCCCACAAATCACTGAGAGACAGGGACGAGGAGTCAGACGTGTCCGACTCCGAGTCCGCCCCGCTGTCACGCTCCAGCCCTTCGGTTGGTAACTCTGGCTCGTCATCGCTGTGACGACCCAGCGTCGAGCGAGACACAGCAGCGGGATCAACAAGATCGTGCAGCGAGTCAGTCCCTAACTCGATGCTGAAGTCCGGGTTAACCTGCCTGCCACTGTGGAGGCTGCCTGTCTCGGAGGGCGGGAGTTGCAGTGTGGGATACGCAACGTCCCGTCCATCATGAGATTCCGACATGGGATCCGAAAAGCCGTGAAATGGTTCGAGCAGTATCGGTTGAGAATCGATATTATCTGATATCATTTGTGAGGGTAGTCGTGGGCTGTTGTGGGCCTGAGGTTCCGAGAGTTCTGACGGGACAATGGTGGCGTCGTGTGTCATTTCCTCAAGCTGGCGCGACGGACTGCCAAGGTCTGAGGATGCGTCGTCTCTGACGACCGCGCGCGTGATGTCCGCGACCGAGGGATCGATATCCTTGCGGAAACCAGCGGCGTTGATGAGGAGGCTGATTTCCTGCCGCCGGTCTTCCGAGATGGATGGATCCACCGGTTCATCGGCAACTGGCGTTTCGGAAACCGTGCCCTGACCACCATCGTCATGGGCATCAGTCTGCTGTTCGTCAGGTGCATCTGATACTCTCCCGTCCTTGAGTGGTGATGGCTCTTGGTGCTGGACGGCAGGGTTCGATACGTCCTTGTGAACGGAGTCAGACAGTTGGTGAGCTGATGATGCAGGCCCGGATGCTTCAAGGGCAGGTTGAAGAATACGCGGCTCGATCATGTCCGCCATGTCCAAGGTGCGATATCCCTGCACAGTGCCTTCCTCGTCTTCCTCGTCTTCATCGTCCATTCCGGGCAACTCAAATTTGTCATATACCCGGTTTCCGTCATCGTCATAGACTTTTTCGCTGTGGTCAATGTTCCGATCTCGCTTGGCCAGGCGGACCGTCAAGGCATTGTTATCGATAACCTCGACGACGATGCCGGCGAGAGCAGAGACCTGTGGCTGCCAGTTGGTGGCTTTGGAAAGCAGCCATTGTTTCCAGGTGAGAATCATCCCAATCATGGCCTCGCCGGGGTGGAGAGGGGGTAAAGTCGAAATGTCGGATGGTAGGGAAGGCAAGTCGTCCTCGTCGTCCTCGTCGTCCTCGTCGTCCTCGTCGTTCTCGTCTACGTTTTGCCTTGGTGTTTCCCCAGGCTGTTCATGGGTCTCCGGGATTTCATCGTCATAGTTGAGGATCGTCTCCTCACACGCGGTGGTGCCGTCGTGGCTGATGTATGACTCCCCATAGTCATCATCAGCATCGTAGCCCAAGGAGTCCCCGCCGTACTTTCTTCTCTTCGCGCCCGGACGGCTACTTGCATCAAGGAAATCTTCCTGGTTGCGCTGTTTCCGTTTCGAGCGACCGCCGCGCTGGTTCTTGGCACCCAGGAAGTACTGTTGCTGCGGATCCCATCGCTGAACAAAGGGGAATGGCGGCTCGCTGAGTTCAACGCCATCTTGGCAACATTCCACCGCACGGTACACGATTTTGTTTCGCCATGCCTCCGAACTCTCATGCGGCCCCGCTTCGTCAAGAGAGGGTTCTGCGTGACCACCACCGACCGGTTGCTGGGTCTCGCCAGAGCTTCCATCAAGGACCGAGTTCTCCGCCACGGGTGCTGGTGAGGGGATGGAGCTGTTGCCGCTGCCGCTGATGACGGCATCCTTCGCCTTCTCCAATGGTGTCTCCTGCACCATGTTGAGACTCTGGAGCAAGGCCGCCTTCTTGGCAGCGATCGAGGCCACGAGATCCTCCGGCTCTGCTGCGGGTACCGGCGGCATGCCACCGGTAGGTGTCGGACATTCACCTCTGGCGGCAGCGTTCTGAGCGATGCGAGCGGCTCTCCTACGGGCATTTCTCTTTTGCGTAGCACTTTTCCCTTGGCCTGGTGGCACTGGAGTGCGGGCTTCCAGTGAACCGCTGCTGGTTTTCGGACGCACGACCTGAGGCTGCTGCCCTTGAGCGGAGTCGTCTTGGGCCCTAGTCGGCTGCACCAGAGTGGAGGTTTTCTTCTGAGATGAGAAAGATCTGGAGGTGAGATCGACACTGTTGTCGTCGGAGTCGTCATCACTCGAATCTGCTTCCTCGCTCTCGCTGCTGCTGCTGTCTGAGCTGTCATCGGAACTAGGGACGTTGCTTTCTCCTTCGGAATGTTCGTCGGTGCTGTCGTTGGCCCCGTTGCCGTCATCACCGCCGTCGCTGCTACTGCTGTCGTCGCTGTCGCCACTATCGCTGTCACTCGTTTCAGCCTCGCTTGAGCTGTCACTTTTGGTCCTGCTTCCGCGCTCGCTCGCATCGCTGTCGTGGCCGTCTGAAACGGGGGACTCCCTGATGTCGGCGAGCCTTGCGCCACCTGAGGCGTTGGGGATCTTGGATGACACAACTTCGGGGCCGCTGTCGCCATCGCTGTCGTCGCTACTCTCGCTGTTGCTGTCGCTGTCACTGTCGCCGTCGCTCTTACTGTCGTAATCTTCGTCGCTGTCGCTGTTTTCTCCCTCGACGGGGTCCAATGGCTCTCGACCAGCGTGGGAGTTGGCATCATCATCAAACTTGGTGTGAACCGGAGGCTTCACCGCGTGGCCAGATTTGCGCATGGTCTCGGCCATCTGGGCCGCGGCGGTCCCGGCGAGTATGGAGCCGCTGGGAAACCCGTGTTGGTCGTAGTGCTTGATAATGGAAGCGACCGATTCTGCCTCGCTTTCATCGGCTGCATCATCCTCTGCCGCGGTGGTTTTGGGTGCAGAGGGGTTGGCGTAGTTGAGCAAGGCGTCAAGTGATATGCGAGGTTGGTGCCGAGCCTGCAACCTAGCATATGCCGATTCTGCGCTGCCCCCGTGCCGGGACAATGCCCTTTCGCAAGCGTCGGCGGGAACAGTTGGAAAGGCAACTCGAAGTGCTGATATTTTGTCGAGCGTGTTCAAGTCCAGCTCTGTGGTCCCGTCTGGCAGCACCTCCTGGTCCAGGACCTCTGGCTCCACGACCTCCCCCTCTTGTATCTGTGCGTTGTCCGCTTCGAGGTCCCGAAGCTCGTCTTCCAGGTCGACGTCGCCGAGGTCGTCATCCAGATTCAAGTCATCCTCGCCTTCATCGGCATCCTCCTCGGAGTCCTCGTCTCTGAAATCGCCGTCTTCGTCTTCTTCGTCTCTTTCCGACCCACTACCCTCGGCGTCGTCAAATCTGGCGCGGTTGCGGACACGCAGACCAACTCCGTGGTCTTCGCCATGCTGAGTAAGGAGCAATCTCGGTTCTTCGTCCTCTTCGTCTTCGGCTTCGTACGTGATCCTCCGGCGTTTGAGAGGGGGGATGTCGACATAAGGTCGGTCTCTGGGGGTCTTGAGGCGTGGGCGGCCAAATGGCACGCCGTCAATGAGGTGTCTGCCGTCGGCCGAGATCTGGTCTCTGCCGCTCAGTCGGCGCTTGCGTCGGTCCCCGGTGTCCAGGGGCCGAATGCTGTCAGGGACAAAGAGTTAGGACAACGTTGCGCAAAGCAGCAGGGGACTTTGGGGCACTCGAGACTTACAATACTTCCTCGTCGTTCTTCAGGATGGCGGAAACCTGCTGGAAGTGCAGGCAGTCGAATCCACGCCCGTTGGCATCGCGGAGCTCGACAGCATAGTCCTCCAAGCCCCAATCATTGCTCTCCAGAGGAAAGATCTCGTTCACTTGCTCGAGGAGGTTGGAGATCGTCGGGTCGGTGTCAAGGCGCACTGCAAAGACGACGCGGTCCTCGGGGAGCGCATGGCGCCTCACGACCAGGCGCAAGCGCAGGCTGTTGCTGTCGCCCATCTCGACGGGTTGGGGAGGGGTTGCTGCCGCGGTGAGCGACGGCAATCAAAGTCACGTCGTCGGCAGGTTGCCTCCGATGGTTCGAGGTTGCAAACACCACTACATGGAGCCAGCCGCGGCCCGGAAGTAGTTCGTCGCGCTTCGTCTTGAGCAGGTGGTGTCTTGACGCGTGCCACTTTTTGGGTCAAGCGCCCAGGCGCCGTCACTGATTGCTGCCATTCTGGGTTCCTTATCGGGCGAAGTTTATCGATAAGCAAGGAGCCAGCGCCCCACTCTATGGCGGGCCTCACTCGATGGTGGGCCTCACTCAACCCTGCACCATGGGCCTGGAATGTCGACTCTCACATGCCTCGGAGCGGTACCACTGCGGCTGCAATACCTATGTCCTCCTTTCCGGACGGAACTAACCAAAACAACGCGCCGCGGTCTATGCAAAAGGTATCTATGTCAAATACAAGTACATTACAAGGGCAGGCGCCGCGCAATATGTGAGCTCTCAACGTGGCAGCGTTGCCAGATCCAGCATGTGGCCCATTTTCTCGATCTGAACCAGGGATTCAATCAGCATCACAGTCTGGGGGCGAATCGAGTTGCGGGAGTCATACCTTTGTCTTCAGATAGCCCTCCACCTCCGGGGCCCTGAAGCCGCCCCTCCCCTTCCACGACAGCGGCACCATGGCCACTCTCTCCTTGACGACAATCTCGCGGTGAGGGCCCTCGACAGCGCGGATCTTGTCCGGGTTGTTGGTAAGCAGCCGGACGTCCTTCTGCCCGAGGTCGAGCAGCATGGCGGTGGCCAGACCATAGCTGCGGGCGTCGGCCGGGTGACGCAGGAGCAGGTTCGCCTCGACTGTGTCGGACCCCAGATCCTGGAGGTTGTACGCCTTGAGCTTCTCCCCCAGCCCGATGCCGCGGCCCTCCTGCCTGAGGTAGATGATGATGCCACCCGCCTGGTTGTTGGGCAGAGACATCAGCCTCGCCGCCTCGTCCAGCTGCTCCCCGCAGTCGCACCGCGCCGACCAAACCGTTTCGCCCGTGTAGCATTCGCTGTGTATCCTGACCAGCGGCGGCCCCACGGGCCTGTCCGAAGAAGCGTCCTGGCTACTCGGCGCAGCTGCCGCGAGCCCGCTCGTCGTCCTCCCGGGGTATAGACGGCCGGTGTACGCGCCCCTCACGAGGCGGTCCATCTCAGTCTCGCCTTCCCTCACGGCATCGAGCGAGCTGCTCCGGATGTTGCTGCCAAACACGATGGCTAGGTGCTCCTTATTGTCGACATTGTTTGTGTAGAGGTGGAGGAACATCTCGGCCCCCGTGGTGGTGGGAATCCGCGCGCGCACAATGCATTCGACCTGCGGTAGTGTTTCGAGCAGGCGCGGTTGCTTGCTGCCGCATCCGCCCGTCGGTATCGAGCTGTCGACGGGAATGCCGCGGGGCTCTGCAGCTGCGGCACTCCTCGGTGTCGTGGTGCCTGGTGTTGCCGGCGGTGTGAATGCGGGGGAGAGCAGGGAGGCGGGCGGCGGTTGCGTCAACGGCGTCGTGGCTTGGGGGAATGGGTTGGGGGACGCTTCATCGTCGGCCTCGGGAGTCGAGGAAGCGGGGTTCGTGGCGGAAAGCGAGAAGTCGGATTGCTCGATGTCTCCATCGTGGTGTGACGTGTCGCGCGCACCCGACCGCGGAGAGTAAAACGACGGAAGCCGGGCGCCGTCCGACTGCAGCTGTCTCAATTCGGAGCCGGGCATCGTGGGATTGCGGAGGATAAAGGGTCCAATGTCGCTTTTCGACTCGGCGCAATCAGGGGTTCGGCGCAGGCGGGGGAACTGGTCCGGAATTGCGCAAGGGGTGGACGGGTTTGTGCAAGCAATTGGACTATTGGCGCATTGAGGGTCAATGGCGGAAGGTTGAGAAGAATTGGATATTGCCTGTATTCAAGAAGAACGGCACCGTTGAGCACGCCGACATCAGGTTGGCGCATTTGACAGCATTAGTCAGGCCCTCGGTTTCTGAGTGATGCAGGGACGTCCGTGGTGTTTCTGGGGAACACCTGCCCCACCTGCCCCGCATCATGTTGCCTCCCGCGCGGCATCCGAGGAAGAATTCGGTTCTGGAATTCCATGGATGGTGGAGGGGTGCCCCAGGGTACGACCCTAACCCTTAAGGGACGGAGCGAACCAGCGAGCCAAGCACCCAATTTCACCCTCAACACCAAAACTTGGATTCTCTCCAGAGGTACGGAGTACCTTGCGTCATTTTCCCAGGCGTGGCTCGTTGCAATGCGCGAATGCGAGAGAGGCGGGAGGGTCGCAGCGAATTTATCGATCCGAACAACAGCACCGCCCTGCGACCGGGTTCGGTGCCATGGCAATGCTGTGCCGAGAAGACACCAAGCATCGAATTTCGGCATCCCTTGACCATTGGCCGGATGCCCAGATCTGCCCTGGCATTGGCGCCGTGCGAAGTTGCCAGAATATCAGGTGTCATGCGTTGGCCGGAGCCGCGCCGAGCCGCATCCTCGATCCTCCATGCACAACTCCACGCGGAAGTGTTTGTGTCTTGCCCCTTTGGGACAGTGGGGATGCGGATCTTCGGATAGGAATCCGGAGCACGCACTCTCGGCCAAGACCTTAGCCTGGGACCGCGCGGTGCCGTTCCGGGCGGGTCCTCGCTCTTCTCTGTCCATGGCACCGGCACGCAATCTCCTTCCAGCCCGGCTGGCCCGCGCCCGCCCCTGCTGTGGTGCCTTGGCCCACCGGAACACTTGGGTCGCCACGGGCCATACGCCCGGTCGACGGAGGGTGAGGCGCCGGTTGGTGATGCTGGCGATGGCCGTGGTCCCGGCTATAAGACTACTGCCCGTAGGCAGCCCTCTTTCGTGATGGGCACCCCAGGTCTCCTCCGTCTCCCCGAGTCGCGCCTCTGGTCCTAGGATATCCCTCGGTCTTGTCTCTCGTTCACGCCTGCTCGCGCCGCCCAGCACCGCACTCCAACACACCATGCGTCCTTCGTCATTGCTCGTGGCCGTCGCCACCGGGGGCCTCGTCTCTGCGGCTCCCAACCCCGTGCAGCCCCGGACTCCCAAGGGAGACGTGAACCCCTTCCAGGGCAAGACTCAGTTCGTCAACCCCACATGGGCTGCCAAGCTGGACCAGACCCTGCGGGCGTTCCTGTGGAAGGGTGATCTTCTCAACACCCTGAAGACGTACAAGGTCCAGCAGACCAGCTCCTTCGTGTGGGTGTCCAAGATTGCCGACCTGCCCAACATCGACGCCGCCATCGCCGCCGCTCGCAAGGCCCAGAAGTGGACCGGCAAGAAGCAGATCGTCGGTCTGGTGCTCTACGACCTGCCGGACCGCGACTGCAGTGCTGGCGAGAGCGCCGGCGAGCTCAAGAGCGCCGAGAACGGCCTGGAGCGCTACAAGAAGGAGTTCATCAAGCCCTACGCCGAGAAGCTCGCCGCCGCCAAGGACCTCACCTTCGCCGTCGTGCTCGAGCCCGATTCCCTCGGCAACCTGGTCACCAACATGGGCATCGAGCTCTGCGCCAAGGCCGCCGACACCTACCGCGCCGGCATTGCCCATGCCATTGCGAGCCTGCAGTACGACCACGTCAACCTGTACATCGACGCTGCCCACGGCGGCTGGCTCGGCTGGAACGACAACCTGCCCCTCGCGGCCAAGGAGTTTGCCACCGTTGTCAAGCTGGCCGGCCCGGGCAAGAAGGTCCGCGGCTTCGTCACCAACGTGTCCAACTACAACCCCTTCAACGCCGCCGTGCGTGAGAACTACACCGAGTGGAGCAACTCGTGGGACGAGTCTCACTACGCCACGTCTCTGGCCCCTCACCTCGAGGCCGAGGGTCTCCCGGCGCACTTCATCGTCGACCAGGGCCGTGTCCACCTTCCGGGTGCCCGCAAGGAGTGGTAAGTACCGAGCCAGCACGCCCAGGAGATCCATATGGTTCAGTTGCTAACGTAATTCCAGGGGCGAGTGGTGCAACGTCCAGCCCGCCGGCTTTGGCCCGGCACCCACCACCAACACCAACAACACCGTCGTTGACGCCCTCGTGTGGGTCAAGCCCGGCGGCGAGAGCGACGGCCAGTGCGGCATGACCGGCGCCCCGAGGGCCGGAGAGTGGTTCGACGAGTATGCCCAAATGCTCGTCAAGAACGCGGACCCGTCCGTGTTCAAGTGGTTTTAGATTTCCACACTAGACTTATTAATAAATGTCCAATGATCTTTTTTTTTTTTTTCATTCCCGCTCTCTGAGCT
>Ga0247824_10000281_pt1 | contig 23457 bp, 34 predicted proteins | sample 13C_PalmiticAcid_FD_194412 | JGI IMG/M metagenome (GOLD analysis project Ga0247824, IMG submission 194412) | Soil microbial communities from agricultural site in Penn Yan, New York, United States - 13C_PalmiticAcid_Day48 | ecosystem: Environmental > Terrestrial > Soil > Agricultural land...
GTGTACAAGTGAGAGTGAGAGTGAGAGTGAGAGTGAGAGAGTGAGAGAGTGAGAGAGTAAGAGGGCGATATATAAGATAGAACGACTAAAATGAGCAGACGACGTGAACGGCCAAAGAGGGAGGAGAGAAAGAGATGAAAAGAGTGACCAGAAGGAAAGAAAGGGTGAGTGAGAGTGTGAGAGTAAGAGTGAAAAAGAGAGAGCAGGTCGTGAGCACTTGGCTGCGTGCGTGAGGATCCATCCCCCCCCTTTCTTCTCCTTCTCCACGCCGCACGGGTGAGCTCTGAGTCTGGACGCTCAGTTCCATGTCCTCTAGACCGCCTTGGCGAGGAAACAGAGGCCAGACAAGATTGGGCCGAGAACATTGTGCCATTCCAGCCTGCTTTTGGTCATTCTCTTCTCGTCCCCGTCCTCCTCGTCGAGGCTGCACGCGATGGCCAGGAGATGATGGGGAAAACAAGGATAGACAGGAGCCATCCCCACAGTCCATGGGCCGAAAGCACGCGTACACCAACTGGGCAAAGGTGTTGCCAAGTCATCTGTGTTGTGTATCGTGTCTTTTGATCTTTGCTGCCGCGATGGCTACTACTACTACTACTACTACTACTACTACTACTACTACTGCTACTACTACTTCTACTAATACTAATACTACTACTACTACTACATCCCAAGGATGAAGAGGATCGCGTCGAGGACGGGAAGGGACGGGAAGGGACGGGCCACTCTCCTTCCCTTCGTGTGTTCATAGATGGTCGTGGATGAATGAGTGCCACCAGATCGCCACACACAGTTGCCGCTCCTTGAGGTTGCTGAAACGCACAGAGACCTATCCCTGCATCCATCTCTCGCACTTCCTCTTGTTGCACACCCATGGTGCTACTCGACGTGCAATCTTCACTTTTATCTCCGTAGTCCCTTGACGTTGTACCTCTCCTTTCGCATGGGCTTATGTGGGGTTGCACTCGCTCACATGCTTTGCAAACCTTTTTCCCTTTTAGCAGTTCATTCTCCCTAGGGAAAGAGGGAGGTGCGAGTGGGATGTGCAGAATGCAAGAGGCCACCGTTTCTGAGCCCTTTCGTTTTGACATCGTTGCTTGATTTCCCATTTGTCTGAAAGCAACCAAGCCTGCTACTACACAAAGTGCACAAGTTTGCCCAATAAAAAAAAAAAACACGCACTCTGAAATGAACGCAAAGCTGCGAAATGTATTTTATTGTCTGTGCAAATTCCCCCTCCCATGAGAAGGTCCATTCCACCTGACTTCAACCACGGAATAGATACATGAGCTCTTGTAGCTACAGAGCGTTCACAGAAACGTCCGGCGAGCAGAGGCGCAGAAATGAAGCGACAAGAGGAGCAATGAGTATACAGGTATCGCAAAAAACATACAGGTGATCACGAATAACAGTTGTCAGTCATCAACAGTGGCAGAGAGAGCAGGACAATAATAATAGCACTTACTCCAAGCTTTGCAAGTTTTTGAACTTCGCCTTCACCAAGGGCCCCATCCGCCAGGGTCTGCTTTTGGGCCTGAAGCCCCAGGATCCTGTCCTCAACCGTTTCTGGAATGCATAGGCGATGCACGAACACGTCCTTGGTCTGGCCAATTCGGTGAACTCGGTCGATGGCCTGGTTTTCGAGTGCCGGGTTCCACCATGGGTCCATAATCACAACGCTACAGGAACAAAAACCCACGTGTTACTTTTTAGCCCCAAAATGGAGCAACGATCTTTGTGGCAAACGCTAGTCAGAATGGACACCCATCAACTTACTGGTTGGCGACTGTCAGGTTAAGTCCCAGTGACCCACACTTCAGGCTAATAAGCATGACTGCATAGTCCGGATCATCGAACAATCGTCGAACAGCCTCGTTTCTTTCTTCTAGTTTCATGGAGCCATCATACTGTTCGCAGGGATTGGGTTACAGTGGTGTTAGCATGCCACAACAGTCGTAGGAATCACTCTTGCGCCTTAATCCCATCCACAGTTGACACTTACCCGAAGGAACTTGATATTTTCGGCGTTCAGGGGTTTCTCAATCAACGTGAGAAGACTTGTGAACTGAGAGAACACAATGATCTTCTCCTTCTTGACCATGACAGATCTGACGAGCTCAATCAACTTGTCAACTTTGCTGCTGCTGATCCAATCCTCCAATGCCTCGGGTACCTGCACTTTCGGTAGCTTGTCTAGACCGTCATCGTCTTGCGCCTTCCCTTTTCCTTTGATGTCTTCTGGCTCTGCTTCTATTACCGGACAATATCGCGCATTGAAATCGGCGACGGATATGAGATTATCCAGAGGGGCCGCTCGGCGGCATTCAGGGCATTTGCGATCGTCATCGTCGTGTCGACTAAGATGTGCTGTGAACGTAAAGCGCAGTTGAACCAATTAGGTAACCCTTGCAACTTGAAAGGAGCCTGACAAACCATCCCAAAGAGTTGCACAAAACACCTACCAACGATACAAGCACGACAGTAAATGTGTCCGCAACCACTCAAAATCACACTCTCCTCGCCAACATCCATACAAATCGGACATTCCACGGCATCTGATCCACGTTCAATCAAACGACGACGAATATCATCAAGGAGGCCATCAAGAAGCTTGTCGACGTGAGCTTTTTGATCCGTTGGTGTTTCGCCCTCCTGTACCTTTTCAAAGTCGTTGATCAAATGAGGGTGACAGCAGGCTTGTCGTAGACGTAAAAGAAGCACCAAGATCTAAAATACCACCATGAATGCGATAATCTGATGTGAGATAGACATACGGTGTGTACAACAGAGTTTGCGTGGAACATGTTACATACATTGGAATAGTTCCTCATCACAGTGCCTGCTCGCACGTAGGCGTTGAACCGTTCTCTCGTCCGTTGCTCCAGCGCGTGATAGAAGGCGCGTTCATCGTCAGTGAAGGGTGTAGACAGCTGCACCACATTCCGCTCCGGAAGGTCTAGGATCGGTTTACCGTCGACCTGGCACTTTTTCGTCCTTCTTAGACAGACTGCTTTCAGCAGTGCCTGAACACGTTGCATTGCCGGGCCATATTGCCTCGTTCTTTTCATCGGCGTAGCAATCTTTGTACGGAACTCATCCCAATCGCAGTACGGTTTGATATCGAGGAAACGGATAAGCGAATACAGTTCTTCCACATTGTTTTGAACGGGAGTGCCTAATACGACCAGTCGAATGACAAACGTGAATCAGATAAGAATAGTGTATTTCTTTATCGCCGTTGAGCATTCCCACATACGTCGGATAGAGTTACCTGTAAGGCACCATCGATACGTTGCAACGACTAGAGCGCAGGCTTTGGAGGACTTGGTGTGCCGATTTTTAATCGCGTGGGCTTCGTCGATAACTACCCGATGGTAAGACGCTTTGAAGAGCGTTCCTATGGGCTTTCTCTTGTCCAGATTGACGTCCTTCTGGCCTGCCTCGTTCGTGAGTGTTGCAGTAGTGGTGATGATGACTAGTTCATCGTATCGCAATAATAGAAACTTTCAAGTTATCGTCCAGCATAGACATTGACGGCAATCGATCGGCAAATCCAGCACCTTACCATCGTACTGCCGCAATTGTTCTGGGTCTGTAAATCTGTTTGCTCCGTGGTAGACGAGAACATTTAAAAGCCCCGGTTGTGTTTTGGATCGAATCTCCTCAGCCCACTGATGTATCAACCCAAGAGGCGCAACGACCAAGGTTGCCTTCGTCTTTACAAGGGAAGATGGAGGGGGTGGCTCATAGAACGTTTTGCGCTTGCTCCAAATGACAGGATCATCGATTGGAGGGCTTCGTCTCGAGACAATAAGCGCTATCGTCTGGACCGTTTTACCCAAACCCTAAGTATCATCAAGATAAGGCGAGTTAGACCGCTGATAGCGTTGAAGTGCTTGAGGTTCGGTCGATGGCAAAAACTTTCTTCACCCAGTCTCACCATGTCATCTCCTAGAATGCCCCCGCGGTTAGTGCCGTTTTCCATCTTCTGCAACCATGTTAGACCGATTTTTTGGTGCTCCAACAGTGCCAGGTGTGAGGCCATTCCATCAGGAGTGCCCGTCCTGTCCTGCGGAGGGATATCTTCCTCGGATGCCTGAATGTTGGCCAACAAATCGCGAAGCTCCTGTTCAGATTGTTGTGGTGTCAAGGTACGGGATTGGTTATAGTCCCAAGAAGAGCTCTGGTTGTACATCCATTTGTCATGTTTGTAAAGGTACGCATATCCATCTCCGTCTCCGTCCTCATCGTCCTCATCATCGTTGTCGAAGCTCTCGTTAAAATCCACTTTCTCCCTGATTTGAGTAAAATCGACAATGGAGTATTCGTCCTTGATAATCAGGCCCGAGTTTGAGCTTGAGCCACCGACATCATCTTCGTCGGAGCTATGAATCTCGTGTATTTGCTTTGTCAAGTCGATGAAAGGCTTTGTGAGGTCAACGGTGATTTGGGCCTGCGGTATTGGTTGAAATTTGATCCCGAGAGTTCCTAGAGGTTGTGTGCCTGGCATCATTTGTTTGTGATCGTCTCTCGCGGAGGCTATGTTGTTGGTGTTGTGATCATTGTCAGTCAAAAAAGGCTATGGACAATAACAGTTCTTCATCGGTTGTCAGCTGTGATAGCTCACCTAAAATTGCTGCGGCATGGTTCTGCAGTCGACCGTCGGTTGCTCCAGCAACAAACATATTGGGGGCAGGGAAGAATCCAGGACCACTGACGAATGCAGGGTGAAAAGGCGTGGTTGTCATGGGGTAGAATCCTGGTGTTGATGTTGATGGCCCCGCTGTTGTAGCTGCAAAAGATTGTGTGACAACCATTGAAACGTTCGAAGGCCCTGTTGTAACATCTTCCGTTTTTAGTCTCTTTTCGAAGATGGGAAAGACTGGTGGTCGTGAGGGTGTACTTGAGGGTCCTGTATTTATGGGTGCACTCGTCAGGTTGAAGCTACTGCTACTGCTCTCGGACTCGGCGAATATTCTGGCCATCTCTGCATCCATACGTTCTTGGTATTCCGTCTTCATCTGTGCCGGTTGCCATTGGTAGGTGGGGGGGGGCCGAGAGAATGTCTGGGGGGCCCGAGAGAATGTCTGGGGATGGAATATCCGATACTCCTCCTCCTGGACAGTACGAGCAAAGGCTTCATCCTCGTCTTCACGTCTCCGCTTCATGTCAGCAAACCGCCGTTCCATCATGGCTTGTTCTTTCAGGAGCTCTTCGAGATCCAAGTCTTGTTCCCCTGCTTCAAGAAGAGCAGACCGCACACTCTCGGCTTCAGATTTGTGAGAAGAGGATAAGGTAGTGCTTGAGGCAATGCCGCAGTTTGTTGTAGTGTTGTTGTAGCCCGAAATTGGTGGCGTCTCGGACCAAGTGTGCTCTGTCTTGACTTTGGGTTCCTTGGGAAGACTGTCTAGGGGGCGAGGGGTGTGTGTATGACTATTCTGGATGGGAGGAAAGTGGGAGGGGTCTGGGTTTGCGTCAAGTTGGTCGGGAGCCTCTTCGCTGTCGTCTTCGTCGTCGTTGATCCCGAGTGCCTCGGCAAGCTGCTGTTCTATTTGGTAAATCTCGATTCGGAGGGCCTCTTTACGTTTGGAGGTATTAATAACAGAATTGCAAACCAGCTGCTGACGGCAGACTTGGAGACGCTTCTGCAGCGCCTCGACACTCGTGGACTCCATGGCGAAGATGAGGAAGGAAGGGAGAGGCAAACACGCGTGTTGTTTGTGGTGCATGCAATCTAAAATCGTCACTTTTGATTTTTATTCGACTGTTCTGTAAGTGCTTCGCCTCAATCACCGAAATCACTGCAGGAGCCTCACGATTTCACCTACGGGACAACAGTAAGGTTAGAAGCAGTTCCATTGAGGTGCTTGGCACATTGAACAAAAAGGAAAGATAGGCGTCGTTCCATCACTTACTGGCAACACTGGATGTCGACGCCTTTTCCGCAGGCGGTCTCGACAATACCGCCGTCTGAATCGCCCCTTTCACTCCAAAAATCTCGGCCGACTCCTTGGCGCTCTCGTGTGCGAATATGAGATTGCCCAGTGCAACCAAGAGGCGGTACTGAACCTGCTGTTCCCTCTCCTTCTCCAGGATCTTGGTTAGCACAGCTACGTATTGGATGGCTATCTCGTCGTCATCCGGGCGTTTCAGGAGAAGGGTAGAGTAGCTCATGAACACTGTAGCAACTGCCAGCTTGAGGTTCTTGTTTGTGCCCTTCCACACTGCTTCCTCCTCCATGAATCCAAGCACAGCGGACATCTCCTTCGTAGCCACCTCTCGTCCAACATCGGTCTCGCAAAAGTTGACCACCAGGCGAGCTGCAAGCATTAGATTCGTCTCATGTGTACGACAGGCATGCAGGAGTGTCGAAAGCAGCCCTGGCGTTTCCACAGGTGAAGTAGAGTACAGAGCCAACAACCGCAACAGGTCGAGAGCAGGGAAGCGAGACGCCTCGGGCCAAGTGTTGAAGATCTTCATTAACACGGCCATGTATTCCGGCTGCGGCGTGGGTTGCTTTGGTGGGGTTCCCAAGAATTTAACCAGCGATTCTATCGTTGCCAGCTCCACATTGTCCAACGCGACGCCGGATGGCTCAAGTTCGGTGTTCAACTGGAGTAACTTTTTGTGAATTGCTGGGAGGTTGGCATCCTTGAAAGGAACATTCGACACCTAGCAGGGAGCAGGGGAGCATAGCGTCAACAAGCTTTTTTTTTTTTTCCTTTTTATCCCATTCCTCTGACTCGTTAGACATCATTCAACGTTAGGCTACCATACCTGAGGAATAAGCTGCCTGGGTGTAGGCTTCGATGCAGGCTTCGGTGTGGGCGTGGGTTGCGATGCGTCATTGCCCCAAGGGTTATACTAGTGAGGCGGGCATGATAAAGGATGAGCGTTCCAATGAGCCGGCTTTAAATAAGCGCGATACAAATAAAGTCGATACTTACACTTCCAAGGTTCGATCTTGCTTGGCCAGGGGTATATCGTGAGCCACCTATCCATGGAATCGTGAAAGGAAGCTTGCTTAGCCTTTTTGCAGCTTCACTTCCTCAGGGCACGATGATCACGTGAAACCTACCAGTAAGAGGGTCACCGGCAGAGGACGTTCCCTGGCCAACTGCTCGAGCATTCTTGGTAATAAAGTCTGCGACCTGGTCCAGGTATTCTTGTGGGAGATCATGTTTTACCAAGAATGCCTGTGCAGCTGTATATGGGTTCTCCGTGACATTGAAAGGCAGCTTCAAAGCTGGAAGACCTTCTCCAACATCAATATCGAAAACGTGATCGTATTCCACACCATTGTGAAGCTGCTTTCTGTTTTGGCCAACCGCATCCACAACTTCTCCGATCTTGGTCCATGACTGTTCAGCATTCGACCACTGTGGTAACAAACCAATACACAGCGTTAGTGATGCACCACTACACTCCACACTTTGCAGCGGGCGATCGATAGCACAGTGTGCATACCTGGTGAGCCTCTACAGTGTCCCCTACTCGCACCATCTTGACATCCTGATCTTTCTTTCCTGGTTGCTCAAGAGCCTCGGGTCCTGGGAGATCATCCTTATTGACATCACCCACTTGATTCCTGTTACCATAATAGAACAAATAAAGGGCGTTAGACATCCGTGGACTTTGGCACGACACATTGAGATCATGTTACAGAGTATCATGTAACGTACGAGGGGATTGCGGCCGCAGCATTCTGTTCGTCGTAAGCCTTCAACACCTCTGCACAAGCAACACGTTCCGCTGTCCTGGTGAAAACGCGTACAAATCCATCTGATCCTCCACTAACAATATCGCCGTTTGGAAGAGTCGCGACACACCAGACAGAGACGCATGGATGGAGAATCGTTTGTGTGCATACACCGCCTATTTCAGAGGACATAACAGATCGTCAGTGGATGTCAGACCCTTGTAATGGTGCTAAACACTCTAGAGGCAAGAACTCAAAAACTTACTCTCCCACACGCGGACAGTGCGGTCCTCCCCACTTGAAAAGATCTCACCAGAAGGAAGTGCCGCCACAGAGTAGACAAAGGATGTATGCCCGTCAAGAGCCTGCAAGGGATCGCCATTGTTAGACCAGACAATGAGAGCTCCATCGTTTCCGCAAGAGACGAAACCAATGCCCGGAAGCAGTGCCAGCGAGCGGACGCAGTCTTCATGGCCTGTGATTGTTTTGAATTTTTTGCCATCTCTCCACATGCCAATGGTCTTGTCCGCAGAGGCTATGTTGACGTGTGAGTGTGGTTAGAATTTGACCACAGGCGGAAAGACTGGTGTCATTCCATCAATACAAAAAAGGTTGGCTACCTGTTACTACAACCGAGTGTTCCAGTTCCAGGACTCCCCAAATGGCTTGCGTGTGTCCTTCAAGAGTATGAACACATTGCCAGTTCCTCCAAATCTTGGCTGTTCTAAGCAGGAGGATGTAGTGGTGAAGCAAATGAGTTTGCACGTCTTGTCGTACAGTCGAAATTCGCGAACAGACACAGATTGGTTGCCGAGCTTACTTGTCCCACGATCCGGAAACGATATGTCCATCGGCATCAGCGAACAAAGAGCAGACATTGTCGGTATGGCCCACAAGGGTGTAGACAGGGTTGTTTGCATTTTCAGGATCCCAGATGTTGATAAGTTTATCGCTTCCTCCAGTGACAATCAACCCTGGTGGAAAAAGAAAGAGATTGCGAGCGTAAGGCATTGAGGATCAAACGCTGGACACCTGTAGAAGTACGATAGATGGGAAACGCACCATTGGGGTTTGCTTCCGAAGCAGCAATAAAGGCGACCGAGTTGACATAATTCGTGTGGCCGAGGAATATTTTATCCTCGTTGAAAGTGTTGTCTGGTTGCCTTCTCCATGTTCTGGCAGACGAGTCGCGAGAGACTGAGACTATCAATGAGTCTGTTGGGGCAATAACAGCTTTGACCTGGAGTATAAGAGAGTGAGAGTGAGACGGTTGTTATATCCATGTCCGGGACAAGAATCAGCATGCGGATGCAGCCTTGCTTACATCTTCCGTGTGTCCGTGGAGGATCGCTGAAAGTTTCCAGGTCATTGTAGAGTGATGTCGGAGGTGGTGGTGGTAAGGGGAAAAGGTGGTAGAAGCGTAGGGAGCGCAGAGGGTTGGGAAACGCGCAACACTTGTCTCCTGGCACACCGTTGTGACTGCACCGTGGCTACCATTGGGGGGACCTACGTGGCTTGCCTCTGAGTGGCCGAGTGGCCACCACAGCTGCACGATAAAGGCACCTCGTCTTGCCTCTCATCATCATCTCTCCGTTCCCCCGATCTCAACTTAGCCTCTCCCTTCCCGCCAACTCGCCATGAACTTTGAGGAAATCGAAGACCAGGACGGAATCCGTTTCTCGTTCAACGCTTGGCCTGCATCCCGTCTGGAGGCCACCCGGACAGTCGTCCCTATTGCCGCTCTGTACACGCCTCTCAAGGAGCGCGAAGACTTGCCCTTGATCTACTACGAGCCTGTCACCTGCAAACAGCATACATGCGGCGCCATACTGAACCCTTACTGGTGAGTGCCAATCGTGCTGCCCAACATATGATCCTCTCGTTAGGGCTGAAACTGATCCGACTTTGAACGGCGCCCCGTTGCACCTCACAGCCAAATCGATCCTCGCGGGAAGCTCTGGATCTGCCCGTTCTGTCTGCACCGCAACCAGTTCCCGCCTCACTACCGCGACATCTCCAACACCAATCTTCCAGCCGAGTTGTTGGCTAAGCACACGACCATTGAATACACACTGGCAAGAAGTGCTCAAGTCCCTCCCATCTTCTTGTATGTCGTGGACACCTGCATGGACGAGGATGATCTGAAGGCTTTGAAGGACTCTTTGGTGGTTAGCTTGAGTTTGCTTCCTCCTCACGCACTTGTCGGTCTGATCACCTATGGCACAATGGTACCGTATACACATCACTCTTCGGATCGACCTGACACCAATATGAGTAAGAACTGATAGATCGACTGGTCCTATGAATTAGACTCAAGTTCATGAACTTGGATATGGCGAGTGTCCCAAGTCATACGTGTTCCGTGGAAACAAGGATTACACCAGCAAGCAGATCCAGGAGATGCTGGGACTCACCACCCAGGCGATGCGTCCCCAGCAGCCAGCCAGACCAGGACAACCAGCCCCTTTTGTCCCCACTGGCAACTCGCGCTTCCTTCTTCCCATTCAACAATGCGAGTACACTCTGTCTTCAATCTTGGAGCAGCTTCAGCGTGATCCTTGGCCAGTGGCAACTGACAAGCGCCCTCAACGTTGCACTGGTGTTGCTATGAGCGTTGCTGTTGGTCTTTTGGAAGCTGCTTACCAGAACAACGGTGGTCGCATAATGCTCTTTGTTGGAGGCGCTGCGACTGAAGGCCCTGGCATGGTTGTTGGAACAGACCTTAAGGAACCCCTCCGATCTCACCACGACATCGAGAAGGAGAATGTCAAGCACTACAAGAAGGCTTCCAAGGTATTTGAATATTTCTCGAAAGGACAAGGGATAGATGATCCTTGGTGTGGACGGTCAGGTACTAACATTTGATCGTTGTAATTCCAGTTCTACGAGGCCTTAGCCAAGCGTGCATCAACCAACGGACATATCATCGACATCTTTGGAGGATGCTTGGATCAGGTCGGACTGTTGGAAATGAAATCGATGGTCAACTCTACAGGAGGCTTTATGGTTCTCTCCGACGCCTTCACTACGGCAATCTTCAAGCAAAGTTTCCAAAAGATGTTTGAAAAAGATGCTGAAGGCAACCTCAAGATGGCCTTTAATGCAACACTCGCCGTCCAGGTAGGCATTGTATCTGGATGGATCTACGGACTGGAACAATCAATCGGCTTTGTACATTTACTAAGATGACATGGTTTTTCATTGAATACCATAGACGACCAAGGAGCTGAAGATCTGTGGGTTGATTGGCCATGCAGTGTCGGCTAACAAAAAGACCGCTTCTGTGGGAGAGACTGAAATCGGTATTGGCCACACCTCGGCATGGAAAATGTGTGGAGTCTCTCCCAAGACAACCAGCGGTGTCTACTTTGAGGTGGTAAACCAGCAAGGACAGTCCCTCCAACCTGGTTCGCGTGGCCTCATTCAGTTCGTGACGCACTATCAGCACTCGAGCGGGCACTTTAAGCTGCGTGTCACAACTGTTGCTCGCAAGTATGTATCTTTCCATGTTGTATTCACACATTCACGAGTGTTCCAGGCATTTTCTCAAAGCATCTCACATTCATCGTTCTTTCTGTTCATAGCTGGGCTGAAGGTAACAGTCCTATTATCGCTCAGTCGTTTGATCAGGAGACCGCCGCAGTCTTGATGGCTCGTATTGCAGTGTTCAAGGCTGAGATCGACGACGGCCCTGATGTGCTCCGCTGGCTTGACAGGATGTTGATCAGACTCTGCCAAAAGTTTGCAGACTATCGAAAGGATGAACCGCAGTCTTTCCGACTGACAGAGAACTTTTCCATCTACCCGCAGTTCATGTTCCACCTCCGTCGTTCTCAGTTCTTGCAGGTTTTCAACAACTCGCCTGACGAAACCGCCTACTATCGCCACGTCTTGAACCGCGAAGATGTCAATAACTCCTTGATCATGATCCAGCCGACACTCATGTCATACGGATTCGAAGGCGAGCCACAACCAGTATTGTTGGATAGTGTCTCAGTGAAGCCCGATTCGCTCTTGCTTTTGGATACATTCTTCTACCTTCTCATTTTCCATGGCGAGACTATTGCGGCTTGGAGGAAGGCTGGCTACCATGAGCAGCCTGGATACGAGAACTTCAAGGAACTTCTAGAGACTGCAGTCGTCAGTGCTCAAGAGCTGCTGATGGAACGCTTCCCTATTCCTCGCTACATTGTTTGTGATCAAAACGGTTCACAGGCTCGTTTCTTGTTGTCAAAGCTGAATCCTTCAACGACACACGTGTCAGGAAACCAATATGGCGGTGCACCTGCAGGACAAGCAATCTTTACAGACGACGTTTCGCTTCAAGTCTTCATGGAGTACCTGAAAAAGTATGTGTTTTTTTAATTGCTTGCCGACTTTGTGCCAACGAAAACGAGACTCTGGGTTCTAACAATCTATCTTTTTTTTTTTTTTTGTCTTGTTAGGTTGGTGGTCGCCGGATCTTCGTAGAGTCCACTCAATACCAAGAAATAGGGAAGCAGCCGTACGAAGGGGCGGTTTATTGTTAGGCCTGATGATGAACCTTTTGAACCTAATACAAAGAGTCAAACTCATGAAGCGAGTGTCTGTTGCACAAGCGCAGTGCCAGTCTACTTTTCACTCCTTGCGAGCACCGCTCTCGTTATAAGCATTGATGATGTGCTCAATAATGGTGTCCATTCCCACGCCATTCTTGACTTGAGCGAATACAGTTGGACCTGGTCCACGCATCTTGGCGGCATCTCTAGCCATCACGTCCAAATTAGCACCTACAATCTCGGCCAGATCCGTCTATTGCGTCCAGAGAAAGGTCACGACAAAAAAGAAAGAGGTTGAGAAGGCTGCGTGCTAGACATCGGGAAGTTATGGTGTGCAAGGGTTGACCTGTTACCTTGTTAATGACAAGCAAGTCGGACTGACTTGTGCCTGGACCGCCTTTTCGAGGAACTTTGTCTCCTCCGGCCACATCAATGACTAGCGCGCATTGAACACCATTGTTATTCAAAAAGACATCAATTGATGGCAGAAGCAAAGAGCCATATCACACTCGAGACGTACCATAAATGATGTAGTCAGCCAATTCACGAGAATAGTTGGCAGCGAGGTTGTCTCCTCCACTCTCGATCAAAAGAAGTTCTGGGTTGAACTTTGCCTGAAGCTGTTCCAAGGCGGCCAGATTGGCAGAGATATCCTCACGGATAGCAGCGTGAGGACATCCGCCAGTCTCAATGGCGACAATTCGCTCAGGATCCTCCAAAGCCTTATTCCGGACAAGGAAATCCGTGTCTTCCGTTGTGAAGATGTCGTTGGTGACGCAGGCCAAGCTGTACTCCTTGGAGAGCCTTCTGCACAGCTCCAACATCAAGGCCGTCTTGCCTGATCCGACAGGTCTACACAAGATAAGGATAAATGGAGTTCAATTGATATCAGCCCCCTCCATGATTCACATGAGATCCTCATAGCAGGGTTCACAGGCGCCCGACTTACCCTCCGATACCCACTGTGAAAGTGCGCTCCTCCCAGTCGCGATTCTCGTAAGCTGGCATTGCGCGCTCTACAAACTTGCCAGCAGTATCGATCTGCTCATGGCGATGACCGTGTTCGATATCATCCTGGGTCCAGCCTTCGTACTTGGTGAGGTTATACTTTTGGCTGCTGGTCAGCTTCGGAGCGTCGTGGCTGTGTTCATGAGAATGAGAACCAGAGTGGTCGTGGGAATGAGACGCTTCACCGTGGTCATGATGGTGGTGATCATGGCCTCCTCCTGTTCCAGTGGAAGAGCTGTGTTTTTCGAAGCGGCAGGACATTGTTTGGCGGTGGTGACAGGTAAAGAGGGAAGAGTGAGGGAGAAGAGACGTTTTCTGCTGCACGCTACGTGCAATGTTCCACACGGCGTTCCCCACTTCCCCGCTGAATGCGGAGGCAAACGTTCTGAGCGGATAGGCAACTGATTTAGCCGGACCAAGACTCGGGGCAAACGTGGTTGTGGACGGTACCCTATCGTCCTGTGAACAATAATGAGGAGAGCGTCGTGAGGGTGAATGGGTGAGAGAGCGTGAGGTGTTTTTGTTGAATAGATCCGAGTGGATCTTCGGCCTTCACCCAACACCTATTTCTTCCCCCTCACTTGTTTCCTTTTTTTCCTCTTTCACTTTTTCCTCAACTCCACCCCTTCCTCCACCACTTCCACTTCGAGCCCGCTTTTCTGCTCAACTATCTCCCTCCTTCATCACCACACATCGTCTCTAAACCCTTCATCCTCGGCTAGCACTCCCCCCCTTCCCTTCCCTCTCCTTCCTTCTCGCCATCTTAGGTCATATCAAGCATGAAACTGGTACCTCGCGAGCTGGACAAGCTCATCCTTCACCAGACTGGATACCTCGCACAGAAGCGGCTGGCCCGCGGGTTGCGACTGAACCAATCTGAGGCTGTTGCTCTCATCGCCAGTCAGCTTGCAGAGTTCATCCGTGATGGCCGCCACTCTGTTGCAGACCTGATGGATTTGGGGAAACAGTTCCTGGGCCGTCGTCAAGTTATGCCTGGTGTCGCCCAAATGCTCCATGAAGTGCAGATTGAAGGGACTTTTCCTGACGGCTCAAAACTGGTGACCGTCCATGATCCGATCAGCAACGAGAATGGCAATCTTGAGCTGGCATTACACGGCTCTTTCCTCCCGATCCCGGACGTTGACAGGTTCTTCCCGCCCATTTCTGCGATCGAGGAGGCGCTCTCCCAGTGTCCTCCTGGAGCAGTTATCACAGCGCCAGGCACCCTCACGCTTAACAAGGGTCGCGAACGTTTGCAATTGGAGATCATGAACACTGGCGACCGTCCGATTTTGGTAAGTCTTGTTACCGCCACATGGCCATATGTGCGTGCATGCCTATGGAACCTTGAGCCCTGTTATTTGCCACCAATGAAGGCACAGAATCTTGTTTTCTGTTCCACGGGCAAGTGGCCAATCGGACGGACATTGCCAATGTCGGTTAAGTCGTATCCACCCGGAGCCATATCTCTAGTTTGGTTACATGGTTCTGATCTAATCACGCGTGTAGGATAAGAAACAAATTACCTATCTGGTTCTTCGTCTTTATCTCCGTTGATACTGCGGAAACAAGGAGAATGGAGTCCTCTTGTCGTTTTTGCGCACCAGAGAGCGGCAACGAACGCCAGCAACCAAAAAAAGACGGCATGCAGACACCACCTCTTCCTTTGACAACCACTTGGCTGGATCTAGACGCTTATCGAACCTTTGAAGAGACCACCCAAAGCCCCCCCTCTTTCACTCTGATGCATGCGTGATTGTGCTATCACACAATCATGAGTTCATGACCTCTTGCTATTCGTGCCTTCAACCTGCTCACCACAATTGCAAGGGGCAGGAAGGGGTATTGCGTCGCGCTCAGGAAGTCCTTGTGACACTAACACCAATGTTCACTCGTTCTCAACAGGTTGGTTCACATTTCCATTTGATTGAGGCCAACAGTGCACTTCGGATGGACCGCGGGCTAGCCTACGGTCGCAGACTCGATCTACCTGCAGGATCCGCTGTTCGGTTGGAGCCAGGCGAGACAAAAACAGTAAAGACGGTCAGCATTGCAGGCAATAAGCGTATCACCGGAGGAAACAACATTGCAACTGGGGAGGTCAATCCGGACCGTCTACCGGAGATCATGTCGAACTTAATGGCACGCAACTTTCAGCATTGCACTCAGTCACCAGAATTGAATGCCAGAGAGATTCCAGAGTATCAGATCCCAAGGGAAGTTTACGAGTCATTTTATGGCCCTACGGTCGGAGATAGAGTCAGGCTTGGTGACACAGATCTATGGATCGAAATCGAAAAGGACTATACACACTATGGTGACGAATGCAAATTCGGGGGCGGAAAGGTTTTAAGAGAGGGCATGGGTCAAGCAAACAATATACCCGATGAGGAGGCTCTGGATCTGGTAATCACAAACGCGGTCATTCTTGATTACACTGGGATCTACAAGGTAAGGTGTTACACGGCCATAAGGATATAATTGTCCTCTCGATTTCAGCGCTCGTAAGACTCATCACAACATCCCATCGCGTAGGCTGACATTGGAATCAAGAAAGGCATCATTGTTGGAATTGGAAAAGCCGGAAATCCGGACGTGATGGAGGGGGTATCCCCCAACATGATCGTCGGTGTTACGACTGAGGCCATGGCAGGAGAGCACAAGATTGTCGTAGCAGGAGGAATCGACACTCATGTTCACTTTATCTGTCCACAGCTTATTGAGGAGGCATTGACCTCAGGATTGACAACAATGATCGGAGGCGGAACAGGACCCAATACCGGCTCCAATGCCACAACGTGTACACCGGCCGCAGAGTTTGTCAAAATGATGATGCAGGCAACAGATGCCTCGCCTGTGAACATTGGAATCACTGGAAAAGGCAACACAGCTAATCTAAATGGTGTGCACGACCAAGTCAAAGCTGGCGTTGTCGGACTGAAGCTTCACGAGGATTGGGGCACTACACCCGCCGCAATCGATAACTGCTTAACAGCTTGCGATATGTACGATGTACAGGTAAGGAATGCTAGTTCACGAATGTAGGTCATCAAGGATGAAAGGACGGTTCTACCTGCCACCAAAACTGACAACAAATATGTGTGCTACTAGGCTACCATTCACACCGATACCTTGAACGAGGCAGGATTCGTGCAGTCAACCATTGGAGCCATCAATGGACGAACGATTCACACCTATCATACGGAAGGAGCCGGTGGTGGACACGCTCCAGATATCATCACAGTATGCGGTCAGCCCAATGTCCTCCCATCAAGTACAACACCAACACTACCCTTCACCAAGAACACGCTAGATGAACATATCGACATGCTTATGGTCTGCCATCATCTTGACAGGAACTTGCCAGAGGATGCAAAGTTTGCAGAAAGTCGTATCCGCGGTGAGACGATTGCCGCTGAAGGTTGCTTGCACGATATGGGCGCGATTAGTATGGTCAGCAGCGATGCTCAAGCAATGGGTCGCATTGGAGAGGTCGTTGGACGGACCTGGATGATGGCTGATCGTATGAAGCAGGTGCGTGGTCACATCTACGATGATACCCCAGGAGGATTCGTGACCACAGCGGATAACTTCCGCGTCAAACGTTATGTGGCCAAGTACACCATTAACCCGTACGTTGTCAATGATCGCTGTGCTATTGCGTGTTTCCATGAGAGTCTTGAGGCAGTGTCAACACATGAACTAACAGTAGATTCTTGACATAGTGCGATTGCTCATGGAATCTCCCATCTTGTTGGCTCAATTGAAGTTGGCAAGGTTGCGGATCTAGTCATGTATGAACCAGCATCGTTCGGTACCAAGCCTACTCACGTGTTCAAGTCTGGAGTCTTGACGTACTCAGCCATGGGCCTTGCCAACGGCAGTATCCCCTCGACACAGCCTATTATCCTGCGACCGATGTTTGGGGCCCTTGGTAGCGCTGCTGCTGCCAACTCGTTTGTATTCATGTCACAGGCGGCTGTTGACCTTAACCGTGGACAAGAGTATGGTTTGAAGAAGAGAGTGGAAGCGATTAAGAACTGCCGTGCGATCTCAAAGGCCGACATGAAGCTCAACGATCTGTGTCCCGTCGTTCATGTCGATCCCGAGTCGTTCGAGGTCAGCGTCGAAGGCGTCATGATCAGCGACATGGTCAAACCAGTCGACGTGTTACCCTTGGCCCAAAGTATGTATATCTTCTAAAGTAAACAACTAAAATGTAGAAGCTACACTTGGCATGAACCTTTTCCCAATGTTGAGCCTTGGTCAACTGGCAGTCGATGGTTGCTTTGCCAGGAAGGAGTTAGATAATCGATATTCTCAATTGTGGAGAAGGCGCCTCGACCCGAGTAACACACACACATGTAACATCGCAACGCTTCGCCATTCAGGAGGTTACACAAACTCACATTCATTCTTGGAGGTCATTTGCGTTTTCCGATATGGCAAGTTTGAAAGGTACTGGATCTCCATTGTCGACTAGATCAAAGATTGTCAGCAACCACTCGCCAATCTCCAAACACCAATCATGGTCACTGATAAGCACAGGGAGCGTATCAAAGCAAACTGCTGTGTTGTGAATCTAAACTTCGCCAAAGCTCACACATGGAAGGAGGCCTACTCACTATCGCCATCTTTTATCCAGAGGGGTCGTCGCTCAAGGGCGTCGGTGAAATTTGATACCATTAACGACAACAGTTCACACGTCCTCTACGCGCCTCATCCAATCTCATGGCAGGATGTTCTATGCCAACATGAATATCTGGTATTCCACCTATTGTTGAATACAACTGGGTGCTCGTGGAAGGCTGAAAGGTAGCCTATTGAAAAAGATTCAACAGTGGAACACCTACTTGTCAACGACGCGAATGCACCGTACGTTGGGACGAGCAGACTGGACTGGCCACACAGGGTAAGAGAGAGGGTAAGAGAGAGGGGGGCACGCTGGTGCATTTTTGGATCCAGATGCGGAGGACACAATCTAGCTTGGGGCAGGGTGGACGATGAGGACGCGTTTCGCCATGATGAGGGCTACAATAGCAAAAGGGTGGTACTCGTGAGAGGCTCTTGTTTCTATTTTTGCGCGATGATGATCAATGGGGACGAAGATGAAAAAAAAAAAATGGGATGGTGGTGCGACTTGTGAAAGAAATGAATCAGGGACGCGTTGTCCTCACGCGTTCATTCATAGATGGATGATTCCGATCAGCTGGTGTTCTATCTCACTTGTCCGTGGTCTCTTGAAGTCTTCTTCAAGGTTTGACTAAACCGCCTACCCTTGGGCAAACTGAGTTCGTCTTCACGAAGGGGCAACGAATGGATTCGTCCTTCCCTCAGGGGTAAGACGAGCAAGCGGATGGGGGAGGTCCCATGAAAAAAAAAAAAAAAAGGACCAGCAGGCGCAAGTTCGCAACAGAGGTGTGTATGCATGTCATACCCAGCAGGAGAACAAGTTTCCATTCGTCCACTGCCAGAATGAAGGAGAGTCAATCTTTCCCGTCGTGCACGTCGTCGTGCAATCAAGCGGAATGACTGAACCCGTTCAACCTTTTGAACCAGGCCCATCTCTCGCTCGCTCACACACACTCAGTCTCACACTCAGTCTCACACTCAGTCTCACACTCAGTCCCACACTCACTCTCACACTCACTCTCTCCTCTCATTCGTCTCGCTCCTCTGGTGCGGGTGAAGACTAGACCCTGCAAAGTGTCATCCAGTACATGCTTTGGACATGTATCCTCTGTGTTGGTTTAGGTTGATGTTCCGTCATGCATGGCTCGAGCACTCTGGTCCACAACAGTCATGCTCGATTGCTGTTGTGTTGAATGAAGTGGATGTTCCATCCTCTCCTCTGTCCCCTCCCCTTTCGCTCCCTATTAGGCTTGGAATGGGAAGAACAGGGAGTGATGTTGGCACAATGACAACCATGGACATGTGTGGTCCCTGCCTCTTCTCCCTTCCTCTTCCTCCTCCTCCACATACCAGCACGGAGATTGGAATCGTTCGTCCCAGCAGCGGCGATCAGCCCTTGGGTTGCATTCTGTACCGTGCAGCCTGCGATACTGGAAACCGTGCGTTTATGCAAATCCATCCATCATGCACCCATGTCTCTTTCGACTTCAAAGAAGCAAGTGTTGATATGGACAACGGGAGCTAGAGAGGTACCCACGGTTTGGTTATTGCTCTTTTTTTGTGGTGTGTGCGGATTGAACATCCAAAGAAGCATGGATACCTCAGTGGCGTTCATGGGACCAGCAGCTGGGGAACCACAGCCTCCTTCCATGTCAATGATTCTTTGGCCACCCCTGACGATGTTTGAGGCCTTGGACAGATTGATGTAAGGGGATGATTCCTGCCGTTACTCAGCTGATTCCCTTTCACTGCTATTGTGCACGATGGTGCTGGGCCATGATAATGAATAGCCTCGTCGTTTCTCTGGACGACCCCTCCTCCTATACTACGGAAGCTGTTCAAGCCTGTGGATCATTGTACGGCTATAACAAGTGACCCTTCTTTGTACGTTCGCGTAACAGATCTAAACTTCGGATCGTCGCGCGACGTAGAGCTCTCCATCTGGCAACCAAGGGGACTCCACGTCATAGGAGGAGACGATCTCACACTCCCAAAGACGTCTTATTGATGACGAAGATATGCGCACTCCTTTTTTTTTCGTGTCCACCTCCAGGACCAGGATCGGCATCATCGGCATTGCCATCAAATTGTAGCTACAACTTCTGACAAGAACAAGGCACGTTCTGCCCGCGATTGATAGTCTACAATAGTTCGTCAGAGCGCACAAGCTAAACAGGGAACAGGAACGGCACCATGGTCAACGTATGCCATGGCTCCCCTTCTGCTGACTCACTTCAGACTCTACATCCATTGTGTCTTTTCTATTGTCTCCTTCTTCGTTTGGATGATGCTTCCTTATGGTTCTCCTCGCTGGCTCTTTGTTGTCCAGCTCTAGACAATCCCATTTGCTTTTTTGTCACGGTTACACAGGATCCAGGTTACCTCTGGCTCAAACACTCGCGACTCCTTTTCTATGGCGCACGGCTTTCGTAGGATTGAAGCATCAAGTCGTCCATCTACACCGACTTGGGTCCTTGGTCTTCCTTCTCCTCTCATCTCCTATTGTGAAGTCGATTTCCGTCCTCTCGCTCTCGTCGTTCTCTGCCGCGTTCTCGTCCTGTGTCTCTCACATACTCCCTTTCCACTCTCCTCTCTGTGTGTTCTGTCTCCCCCCCCCTTCCTCTCCCGCTTGGCTCCTGCGAGAATGGCCTCCCAACATGATACAAACAGACGCTCTCTTTTCCTATAAGAAGGAGCACTTGGCTACCCTTTCCTTTCTTCGTTGCACTGGACTGCCCTGCACTGGACTGCCCTGCACTGGACTGCCTTGCACCTGCTTCCATTGATTCTGCAACTTTGAACTGCACACACATGCCCCTCCTGCATCCGTCGCCTTGATTCACTGCTCACTGCGCCTCTCGACCTTCTCTTCTCACCTAATCCAGCTCTTTGTACAACATCTTCTTCAATAACCATCCTGTCTCCAAACCACGACTATTGGTGCACATAGGGTAATTATAGCGGATGAGCTTTGTATTCAGGCTCTCTACTGAGTAGATGTGGTGGGGTGTGCTTCCTTGAATTTAGCCTACGAGCACAAAGATAATTGTATTGAGCTGACAGTGTGCTTAGATCTGCTCCTCTTGATTCTTTCAGGGTCACATCCACGTACTCTAGTAGCAAGATCAACTTGCCCTTGCCACACACAACTGTAAACCACCTGCATTGCTCTCTAAACTCTCGCATTTGGCATAACAACGTTGGGTCGACTTTTTTTTTTTTTTACAGTAACAGTCTACTCAATTGCCGTTCACCCGTTCACTTCAATTGTTTGCATTGTAGTGCAAGACACACACAGACCTTGAACAAGACCAGGGACTTTGCGCGTCCAAAGTCAACTTCAGCCCTGCTACCTCACTTCATCCCTCCAGCATATAAAGGGCGCCCCATGTCGTCTGTGGACCTTCCTTCGATTCAAACAAGTTTTGCTCCCTTTTCCATTTCTTCCTCTTCTTTAACTACTGCTACTTCACTTGGCTTCCTTTCTCCAGCCATGACGCTCCAAAGCAGATCTTACTCGACTTCGTCGTCGCTGCCTTCGACCTACTGCATGTCGGATCGTTCGCTGTCGGTATCGCCCGGGCCAGCTACGCCGTGTGATGTAGCAAGTCGATCCCCGTCGTTCTCACACGATTCGATCTACAACAAGCCCCTCCCAAATAATCGTCCTCACTTTCCCTCGTACCCCTCTCACCCTTCTTCTCCTCAATCCTCTCCCCAGCGATACACCTCCACTTCTCGTCACCACCCGTACTTTTCGTTGCAACAACATCATCACCATCATCAGTCCAAACCATACTATCAGGAGCGATCCCACTACTCGCAGCATCCTCCATCCACTTATTCGTCCTTCAAACCTTTGCCAAGCCCTTTGTCACCCAGAGAGATGTTCTCAGTCCACTCACCACGCAACCAGGATAACTGTCACGCACCTTTCCATCACAAGCAAGAGGAGGATTCCTATCATCATCAGGAGCGACATCTTCACAGCAGCAACAGCGACATGGATCAACCGCACCATCGGAACCTTCAGATGGACTACTTCCAATCACGATCCTCGTCGTCATTCAGCTCTGGTTACAGCTGCTCCTCTGACTATCCCTTGATGACGCCCAAAGAGGAGGAAAGAGATTCGCCAATCCTCCTCCGACCCTTGTCTCTTCCTACTGCTGTGTCACGATCTGAACACCACGACAACAAGCGCCGTGTCATGTCACCACCGGTCGAGGACGACCATTACGCCTCGTCGATGTCACCTTCGCCATCGTTGTCCCATGCTGGATCGTTCTCGCGAGAGTCTTCACCTGGTATGGACAGCGAGTATCTTGGATCCATGTCCGAGGCCTCTGCGTCCATGAGCTCATTGGCCTCTTTGTCATCCTCTTCCTCCATGACACCCATCCCCACCACCACTCAACTCTTGTTGTGCCCTGTCTGCAACCGAGCATTCAAACCAAGCAAGAACCAAAACTGCAACCTGAGACGCCACCTCAAGAATGTCCACAACATGTCGCCCACGATCCATCCGCGCAAGTGCAAGTGGGATTCATTGCCTGACGGTCGTGTCAAAGACGACAAGGATCGCAAAGAACGAACGCGCAAGAGCAAACGCCTCTGGGCACGCAAGTTCCGTCTGAGACGCAAGGTTGAAGAGGCAGCCGTGGTTCTCAGCATGCTCAGCCAGGCCGTCTAAAACAATAAGGACGGGAAGAAGAAAGGGGGATGGACAAAGGGATGGGAGGAACGGGATCTCTGTCCTCTTCTCCTCGTCCTCGTCGTCCTTCGCCCCTCCCTGGACCCTGACCAAATTCGAGGGGACACGAACACAAAGCTGCACCACCACCACACACACTTCACACACCCCGGACCCAAAATAAGTTCTCACACCCCTTTGTTTCGTGCAATGGGAGAGGAGATGGAATCTACTCACCCTTTGTTCGCCCCTATTACTTTCTATCGTTCTCTCCATCGCCTACTCTTGTCCCTCTCTCCCTCTCCCTCTCTTTTTCCTCCTCACTTTCATTCGCACAATGTCGTTTTTCGAGATTGTCCTGCTAAGACCCGACAAGCGAGAAAGGGAGCCAAAAAGGGCGTTCGGCGGGAAGGAAAATGAGCGCCAAGAGGACGAGAAGGGGGACACAGCTCTTTTTCCTTCTATCGTTACACCAGTCGAAGCAAGGCCAATGTCCTGCACACACAACCCGCCTGGCATGCTTCTGTCTCCTCAACTCTATTTTTTTTTTTGGGTTATGGGATCATCCCATGAGTGTCCCCTTCCGCTCACTCACACCCTCTATTCAATCGACACTCCTTCTTCCGCCGGCTCTTGTTTTTTTTTTTTTTATTTGGAAAAGGGCTCTGCCTTTGTTCTGATCTGAGGGCCTACGCAACAAGTCCAATGTGAGCAGAGATGGAACCCTGCCGGAGAAAATCGACCGACTCGAAGGAACGAACAATTGGCGGCAAAAAAAAAAAAAAAGGAGCCGTTTGTCGCACGCATCCTCAGCATGCACACATGCACAACCCTCAACAGCCATGGTTCGTTTCTACTGAGGAGAGAGAAGGACAAAGGTCGATGAG
>Ga0247824_10000283_pt1 | contig 23441 bp, 18 predicted proteins | sample 13C_PalmiticAcid_FD_194412 | JGI IMG/M metagenome (GOLD analysis project Ga0247824, IMG submission 194412) | Soil microbial communities from agricultural site in Penn Yan, New York, United States - 13C_PalmiticAcid_Day48 | ecosystem: Environmental > Terrestrial > Soil > Agricultural land...
GGGTGAAGGGGGGGGCAAGGTGGTACCGCCAGAGGGCAAGGCCGCGGGCGTGAGCGAGAGCGGGAGGTACGCGTGCCAGGTGTGCGGCAACCACTTTTGCATCGACTGCGATGTGTTTGCGCACGAGATGATCCACAACTGCCCCGGGTGTCAGAGCGACACGCGCGGGACGGTGCCCGAGGGGGAGCAGCAGGCGGTGGTGAATGGGGGGAGCGAGGCGATGGTTGTAGACCCGTAGATTGGGGTGAATCGCGTCCTCGTCAGGCGGTTTTGCCAGGATTGAGATTAGATATGGTTCAGTTGAATGGATCATGAAAAACGGCGTTTGGATGGCAATGCATTTTGGGATCCGGGTTGGGGGGGGGGGCATCATCAGTCACAGGAACAGGATAGGAAGCGAAGCGGCGGAGCTCATTGTTGAACACGTTCAAAATTGCTGGCTAAAGCAAAACGGTATCATGAAAAAATATACACAATCAAAAACAAGAAGCAAACGCTATGATATTTACAAGTTCCCGCGCTCCGCCTGCTCGCGCTCGATCGCCTCGAACAGGCTCTTGAAGTTGCCGGCGCCGAAGCCGTCAAACTCTTCGCGCTGGATGATCTCGATGAAGACGGTCGGCCGGTCCATCAGCGGCTTGGTGAACAGCTGCAGCAGGTAGCCCTGCTCGTCGTAGTCGATGAGGATGTTGAGCCGCTCAATCACGTCCAGGTCCTCCTTGAGCTCCCAGTTGCGCTTCTCCGTCTTGAGGCGCATGCGCATCGTGTCGTAGTACGTCTTGGGCACGTCGATGAACTGCACGCCGCGGGCGCGCAGGGCGCGCACCGAGGCGATGATGTCGTTCGTGAGCAGCGCAATGTGCTGGACGCCCGCGCCCGCGTTGAAGAGCACGTACTCCTCGATCTGCGACTTCTTCTTGCCCGGGGCGGGCTCGTTGATGGGCATCTTGACGACGTTGTTGGGGCTCGCCATGACGATGCTGCTCAGCGCCGAGAACTCGGTGCAGATCTGGCTGTCGTCCACCGACCAGAAGCGGTGGAACGAGAGGCACTGCTCGTAGAAGGCACAGGCCGACACCATCTCGTTCCAGTCCTGGTTGCCGACGCAGTGGTCGATGCGCGCGAGCGGGACCTCGGGCAGCGTGACGGTGGCCGTGGTGGACGTCACGGCGCGGTAGCCGGGGAGGAAGGCGCCGCGGAAGGTCTGGCGCGCGATGAGCGTGTGGGTGGTGTCGCCGTAAGTGCGGATCACGGCGGTGCGCACGAAGCCGTGCTCCTTGTCGCCGGAGGTCATGGGGGGCTGGACGGCGTCGGCGCCCTGGGCGACGGCCTTCTCGAACACACCGTCGACGCTGTCGACCTCAAAGGCCACGTCCTTGACGGCGTCGCCGTGCTTCTCCAGGTGCTCGTGCATCTCCTGAAGCAGGTGCCTGTCCTCGGGCGAGATGGGGTCATCCTCGGGCAGGTGCTTGGCCGAGCGGATCGGCGATGTGAAGACGAAGCGGACATCGTTGTTGGCGACCACGTACGACGCAAAGTACCGGCTGCCCGTCTCGAGGCCGCGGTAAGCGACAGTCTTGAAACCGAAGAAGGTGGCGTAGAAGCCGGCGGCCTGCTTCGCGTTGCCCACCCACCAGGTGACGTGGTCGTAGCCGCTGAAGTTGGGGGTGGGGCTCTGGACTGCGTAGTCCGAAGCCCCAGACGAAGTGTAGTTGTCAGAGATGGCCGACGGGGACATGCTCACTCAGCAGGTTTTGGGGGGTGTCGTGAACCTGGGAAGGCTGGGTTGGGGGCACTAGGGCAATGTAGGTTGAGATCTGCCAAAGAGGCTTATGAAGTCAAAGACAGGTTGGGGTTTGTGGGATGTGAGGTGTGAGGTGCACGGTTGTTTGTTGCTAATTCAAGATTCACTGGGAGGTCGGCCAGGTAGGCAGAAAGGGAACGAGGACTTATATGTGATATGGACAGGACATAATGGGAACAGGAACTCGGCTTAACAATGCCCCTGTTTTCCATGGATTCCGGAGGACTCGATCCAGGCCCGCTCACGTCACACGCCCCGAGATCTGAGGCGGGCTTGAGTCCATCGATTGCCTGCGGCAGAGGCAATGACATGGCGAAGCAGGGGCCCCGTCTGAATGCGGTTTCCAAGCAATGGAGAGAGGGCGACCCTGTTCGGGAATTGCGGCATTCCGCCTGTTGCACCTGCCTGTTTTTCAGGCATTGAGCATCGGCTTCTGCAATTGGGCCACTGCCCGCTCCTTCCTTCAGCACAACCGTATTTGCTAGGCCATTCCGCAGACAATGACGATACTGCCAGAGCTGTAAAGCCGAGTCTCCAGTGAGGAAGCGTCGATGTTGGGCCCGTCGTGGTCGGTGGGGACGCGGAATCGCACCGTGGTCGCGTGGATGACCCGCCAATGCCGCCCAATGCCGCAGCTTGCCGAAAGCCGCAGCCATGCCGCACGCCCCGCGATCCCCGGCAGAGGGGCGACGGTCAGCAACGGCGATGCTTCCATTCGTCGTCCAGCGCGCCGGGCCGCATGGGATGAAGCACGAGACCGCTGCAATCCCGGATTTGGCTGCCGTAGGTTGTAAGTGAAAAAGGCTGGTTCAGATTGGCCAACATTGTTACTGTACCCAGTCAACAAACCCTTCTTGCAACCCATTGCTGCTGCAAACCATCACCAGCATTCCACAACAACACTAAGATCGCAGGTTGTTATCGTTCAATTTGTTGCCCCAGCATAGACCGCTTCGACTTGATTTGTGCCACCATTTTGTCGCCAATCGACGCAACACAACCGGCTCCCAGCGCCAAGCACAGCTTCCAGTCCACACAACACCTCACGACAATGGCCTTCGTGGATTTGAGCCGGCGAGACATCAACGTCCTCGAGAAGATCAAAGACCCAGAGTCCGACCCCTCACTCATGGTCCAGGTTGATCCTACCCTCCCCAAGGACCCCCACGTCTCGGATCCCGAGGAATACCAGAAGATCTCCCAGCAAGAGCGCGGCATCATCCTGTCCATCCAGAACCTCGAGATGCAGCAGGCCAAGCCGCAATCAAACAGGACAGCTGAGAGCGATATTGCCGGGGAGTACCGGAAGTGCGTCACAAGACTCGGCCAGCTCGTCCAGGACCACCCGCAATATGCCAGCGCCCGCAACAACAGGGCACAAGCCCTGCGGAGACTGTACGGAGATTCGATGCTCGTTGACGACGCGCCGAGAACGCCGCAAAGGCTGCTCCAAGAGATCGACGACGCCGAGCGGCGTGAGGCAGCACTGACCGTGCTGGGCGACCTGGATCACGCCATCGCCCTCCTCACGCCAAAGGTGGCATATTCCAGGCTGTCCCCGCAAGTAGCCAGGACGCTCTCCAACGCCCACACCCAGCGAGCCGCCATCTACCTCATGACCTCCAAGCTGCTCGGTCCGAAGTCGGTTTCGATCGACGCCGGGAGGCCCGAGGCGGGTTGGTCGAAGCTGGACTTTGAGGAGCGGGCATCGAGGGATTTCGCCATGGGCGGCAGGTACGGCAATGAGATTGCCAAGGGACTCGCGGTGAGCACGAACCCGACAGCAAAGCTGTGCGGACAGATGGTGCGGGAGGCGATGAAGAAGGAGTATGGGCCCGGGTTTGCATGATGATGAATTGGCCAAGACTAAGGTGCTGCGCGTGCATGAGGTTCAGGTATTGATATTCGAGCTAGGGAGATGGCGTTCGGGTCTGTCGTTGTTTAACGGTTTCGGGAGGGTTGATGCATGTAGATAGCGAGCAGCGTTCATGGTATTTACGAGCTCTTTGCAAACCCAAGGCGTCTAGGCACAATTGTCTCAGTAAAGCTCATGTGAATATGCAACCAACTATTGCCGACGTACCGACGCGCCGCCGCGAATGTCTCTTGAGTGCTCCTGCCCTTGTCCTTCTCCTCGCGGTTGATGCGCAACGCAGCTGCCGAGAGGCCAATGACCACGGCGAAGATCGGGTCTGCGACGCGGGAGATGATATAAACCGGGGCGGCCATCTTTCTGGGTTTGGGAGTTGACGCGGCTTGAGTGGGACGGGTAGAAGGTGTCAGAATCCGTTGTCCTTGAGAGTTAGCACGGCGACGACACCACGGATGATGTTCCTTCCCTGCAGTTGATTTGGTCAGGGTCCACTCCTGAAGCTGAGCGCATTCTTGGTCCGTGCGCAACATGCGTGCACGAGCCAGCCATTAGTCATCCAAGTCAGCCAATGCGCGTGGTTTGCCCACTCGAATTTTGGCAGCCCACAAACTGGAAATTATTTCGGGGAACGACCTCCAAGAACGGTTCTGCCCTCACTCTCTGTGCCCGCAGTCGACTTCAGGAAAGGCCCGAGGAAACAACAGGTACGTTGCGACTCCATTTTGCGCCCTTGGTTTGCACGAGTGTCTTTGGTAGATCCCCCGAGGTCACTGACGTTTGTTGTTTTCGCCAAACAGAACCGACAAAATGAAGTTCCTTAAGACGTCGAGGGTCTGCCTCGTTACCCGGGGTCGCTATGCCGGCAAGAAGGTACGCCAGTCACAACGAACCTTTGTTTGCTCCTCTCGTCACGGCTGCCGAATACTGGGGAATTGGGAATCGAGGACTGCGGGGTGCATGGACGCGTCAAAGGCAAAGAGCTGAGGGAGGGTGATATGGAGGACGGACAAACCAGGAACGGCGGCCGCAGCACGAGAGGGGGAATTCACGCGCAAGATGGGAGAGGAGAAAGGAGGGAGGCCAAGTGCTGACTTTGCTCCTTCCAGGTTGTGATCATCCAGCCCGTCGACAACGGCAGCAAGACACACCCCTACGGCCACGCCCTGGTTGCCGGCATCGAGCGGTACCCGAGCAAGATCACCCGCCGCATGTCCAAGACGAGGCAGGAGAAGCGCTCGAAGGTCAAGCCCTTCATCAAGGTCATCAACTACAACCACCTGATGCCCACCCGCTACACTCTCGAGCTTGAGGGCCTCAAGTCCGTCCTCAACGCCGACACCTTCAAGGAGGTCAGCCAGCGCGAGGACGCGAAGAAGACCGTCAAGAAGGTCCTGGAGGAGCGCTACACTAGCGGCAAGAACCGGTGGTTTTTCACTGCTCTGCGTACGTCCACCCGCATCCCACGAGATACCATGGAGGGTTTTTTTTTGGCTTGGTACTGACCGCGACACAGGTTTCTGATCGGTTTTTCCTCAATTGGCTGGGCGGGGCGAACGGTTTTTTCGGGCTGTATACAGCATTCACCACGGAATAAAAATCTGAGGCTCACTAGCTGAATTTTACGGCAATTTGACGACACTCGTCTGGCGTTTCCGTCGTTCCTCTACTAGATGCGTGCCCCCGGCGCAGCATGGATGCCGGGTCTGAGCGAAGGCAGGCGGGAGGATAAAAGCTGGCGGTAGCGCGTCGCACTCAGCGGCCCAGGATGTCCTTGATTGACCGAATGGGTATTCCAGCAGAGTAGGACGAGCAACGATGTCTTTGGCAAAGTGTTTCAACGTCTCCGTTTGTCTGTGACACCTCATTTATCGTATTGGCGCAGTTGAGGGGGGAGAAGCTGACTGACTGCGCTCTCGTAACACCCAAAAATACCCGTGTTCCACAGCCACCGTTGACGGGATCCCCAACCTTCGTCTGACCCGTCACTTCAAAGCGACCCCTCGTATTCACGACTCTCTCTGACTCTCTCACCCTCCACTACAGGTAACAGACCAAGTACACGTAATATTGGACGGACTTTTGCCACCGGAATCCAAGCTCTCGCACCAAAGACGGCAGAAAACAAAGCAAGATTCAATGCCAGTAATATCTACAAGTCTATTTTTCCCCAACCTCGCCTGCGAAACATACAAACAACAAAAAAACAACACCCCCCCGTAAGACTTGATAATGCTCAATGCAAAGCAAGCGAGACCCCGTGTTCGTGACGCCAGCCCACACCGCCCTGCTCGCTTCCCGCCCCCGTCCCCGTCCGTCTGTTCTATAATGCAAAACAACAGCAGACAACAACAACAACAAACAGCTCCGTTTACCTTTCTTCCCACCATTTTGCCTTGGTTGTTTGCGAAACGAGAAGGCGTAACGGAAGGGATAGTAAGAGAAAACGCGAGCTTAAAAGGAGACAGGATAGGAATGGGTAAAAGAAGAAAAAAACCAGCAAACCACTGCCCAAAGGTGGTTTTGAATGATCAGGAAAAGGAAAAAGAAAAGCAATAGTAGTAGTAGTGCAATTATGTACTCGCCGAATAATCCCAATCGCCGCCAATGAGTTGTTTGTTCCCCTTGCTCCGTGTCATCAGATAACAAAGTCTCTTGCCTCGTCGTCGTTCCCTCTCCCCTTTCTTGCTCTGGCGGTTTCCCAATCCTCCTTTTTGTGCCATGTCTGGGTTGACCACCCCGCATTAAATCGTCCGTATGGTGGTTTTAAAAGAAAAGGGGGGAATTATAAGAAGTAATGCCAAAGTTTGGAATTCCCCGTCCCCTCCACGCTCTTGTCATCCCATGCTCCTTTTGTCTTGCCCTGTCTTGTGTGTTTTTGCGCGCTTGGTGCATTGTTTTTGCGCTCTCACAGCTTGGAGAGGCCCATCTTATTCTTGGCCTCGCTCAGGACCTGTGTGGCGTCGTACGAAGGGGCGAGCCCGCCGAGGAGGACGAACAGAGTCATGGCCGCGAGCAGGATGACGGCCAGGCGGCGGAGAACGGGGCGGCGGTTGCCAAAGTCGGCCCACTGTCGCCCGGCCTCGCCGGCGTAGCCCTTGATGGCCTCGTAGCCGAGCTTGTAGTAGACCATGCCGCCAAGCGCGAGACTGTAGCCGAAGAACTGCAGGGCCGTCACCTGCGTGCCCCAGATAATCATCGAGGCAACGACGAGGAGGACGTCCTTGAGCACACCGCAGAGGGTGAGGACGAGCGAGGAGGTCTTGCCGATCTGCAGAGAAGGGTTAGCAAACGGATACCCTATTGAGCAAGTTTTGGCACCGAAAGGCTTACCAGGAAGACGACCGAGACGTTGAGCAGGAAGGCGCAGAGGCCGTTCAGGAAGAAGGTGAAGAGGCCGACATTGTAGACCTCGCTCATGCTGATCTTGGGGAGCTCCCAGAAGACGGCAACCACAAAGTTCATGGCAGCGCAGACAGGAGCAAAGTAGTACAGCGAGACCAGAGGGTCCATCTTGAACTCGGCAGAGCTCAGAAGGCGCTGGACCATGGTCAGGCGGAGAGCCTCGAAGATGATGCCCGCAATCTGGTAGAGGAAGCCGATCCACACGAACTTGATCTCTCCGAACGAGGCGATAATGACACCGACAACGATGGTCGAGACGTTGAGGAAGACCTTGAGGTTCGGCTGCGAGACACCGAGCGCCCAGCTGGACATGAGGACGGCAACGGGAGTGGTGGCCTAGGTCGGGTCAATACGAGGTCGCCCCGCGCGATCAAGGAAGGAGACCAACCTTGAGCATCTGGATGAAGGCGACACTGAGGTACAGGTATGTCAGGTTGCCGCAGATCAAGCTCAAGCTAAAGAAGAAGCCGATGGGGACGATGGCGCGCAGGTACACACGGCCCGTCATCTTGACCGACTTCCGGCCATCGAGGAGCGTCGTGTAGCGGGCGAGAAGCTGTGTCATGATGGTCGCAAAGGTCAAATGGAAGGTCGTCAGGATGACCGGGTAGGCTGCCAAGTCTCAGCATGCTGTTTCCAACCCACGATCGCCGTTAGGTGCCCATGGTGTTCATACCGAAGCCAAGCGTCGAGAGAATCCATTTGTTGAACAGGATAACGGAGGAGCTGAGGGTGATCCAGACGCTGCGAAGAGGCGTGTTAACCGTCTATTCGGGCGGGCGGGCGACAGTCTGTTGGCTGTCTCGGGATGAGGCTCTACTCACCTCACGTATAACGCGGGATGGAGTGACTGCTTCTGGGGCTGCGACTTCTCCGCGTCCGGGTTGACGGTGGGAAGGACGGGGCCGTTCTGATCCCGGACCTGGTCGCCCGAGGCGCGCGACTTCTCCTCGACTCCCATTTTGATGTCTTGTAGTGACGGCGCTCCGGGGTTCGGAACCGGGTGTCGGGTCTGATGAATCTCAACTAGGGCGCTGGAGCCGGCAGCGATCTCGAATCGAAGAGTGCACGAGGCTGGTCTCGGAAATCAGGATAAGCAAGCACTAAAGAGTTGGCGGCGCACGCGGCAATGTTGGACAGGATAAAACGAATGGATGGCCAAGCCAACTGCGACCGACCGCGAGGTTCGAATTGTTGTCGAGGAAAACCGACAATGGTGACGACGGGGAGAGATGAGGCGTGGGGACGTACGCAAATTAATTGGGTCGCGGCTGTCTGGTGTTGCAGGCTGCTTCTGGACGGGGACGAGCCTGGACTTGACTTTTTTCAGGGGGGCGGCTGTGTTGCAGGGGACACGCTGGGAAAGGGAAACGGATGGGTCTTGGCTCGTGGTTCGCGGTGTGGGCCTGGGCGGCGATGTTGCGTGCTCTCTCCACTCGCCAATCAGATCTTTATCTGGGAGATTGGGACACAGCCGGCACTGGATAGCGTCAAGATTAACTCTGCATTTCAGCGCGGGCCCTTCTTCCCAAACTGCAAACAGGGGATTGAAGAACCATGGTTGGCTTTGGGTGTTTTCTATCACGACAAGTGCAATTGTCGGTTGGCGTGACCCACATTCAACGGGGGTGAGATTCTGGCTCTCGAGCCAGAAATCCTTGAGAATTCGGTAATAATCGACACGACGGAGGACACGTTGGAGAGCTCCAAAATTACAACTTTGACCTAAAAGGGCATTAAAGCTACGCAACACCGCACACCTCCACAGCATGGGACTCAACCCAACCCCTCAAGGTCAAGATACAAGAGAACAGAAAATCAGAGGATTTGCGCACAGGTTTTACAGCGTTGGATCATCCTGATCGTCGCCTGGCGGTGGCTGGTGTTGGAGCACGCACACGCAAGACGGAGAGCAGTGGGGGAGACGACAATGTAAACGGCCAACTTGTGCCCACTGGATCTCAGGCAAAACAAGATTGGGTTAAAATTGCGGTGCGGGATGTTGTGCGTCAAATCAGCAACCTCCCGCCGGCCACATGTTGCGGCTGTGGAACGCGAACGTCAACGCCAGAGCCCTGCTACAGCACCTCGTGCACCAACTACATATGTAGCTACCGCAAGTACGAGGCTGTCTGAACCCTGGGGAGTCACTGATGTGGATGGGCGGAGTACTATGGATGCCCAGGACTTCGTAAAGATGCCAACGGCGAAGCCGCCCGGTTTCCTGCAACCAAGTCCACGCTGAGTAATCTTTTGACGGATAAGTGACATGGTACAGTACAGACATGAAAGGACCAGGAGTTGTTGATCAACACATGTCGGTATCCTGCCATAGACTCGATACACGGCATGCGTTTGCAGAGCATTCTGGGTGATCTCCACGACCTCACCCTTGACCTATTTCGGGGCGGACGGCAGCAGATGGGAGAGTAGGGATCCTCCCGCTTGACGACTCGTGAACAACGGGGTCTTTCAAGAAACACATGGCGATCCCTCCCGGTTCATGCCGCCGTCGAGAAGCCAATGACGGAATCCCATGCCAGATACGAAGTCAGTCAGTACCCTGATCGCAGTACGGACAATACAGTACTGTAAGCCTACAGTGACAGGTCGTGGGCTCCCGTCTCTTGTCAGCATCCTGTGCAGCAGGCCAGATGTGGCGACCGTTCGATATCAGGGCGTGTCGCTCCATGCCCGAACTTGAAGTGATTCGGCTGGTTAAAATGCAGATACCTACTCCGTACAACGCCCCATTCCAGGACAATGGTCGTTCGGGACACTACCACTGCAGCTCCCCGACGACTCTCAAGCACACTACCCCAAGGGAGACGCAGGTCTCCAGCGGGTCCGGTACCTGAATCGTATGGACACGCGTTCTGTGGACCGGGCCACATCGAACCCCAGGCAGTTCCCCGCCTTGCTGAAACAAAGAGGGTTGGACAAGATTCTGTGGTCGCGGCGTACAGGTCGTCACTTCGAGATTGGTGTCCTCGCCGCTGGTTTCAACCTCGCCCTGTGCCACCGTTGTATGGGCAAAACGACCACATGTAAGTCCGTTGCTGCTGTTGTGGCACGTATTGGCCTCGCTGATGCTGTGGAACATGCCCGGCTGAGTGGAGTGACGCAGAGCATGGGCGTACGTCATCTTCGCACCCAGGTTTCGCCCAGTCGAGACACCCGACCTCATCCCTTGAGATGGCGAGTTTCGGATGATCCGCCTCTTGCTCCAGCACGTCTCCTTTTATCTGCACCGGTATTTCTGGGCCCCAGTGGCCGATCGCTCGACCGTTGGCGGTTGCAATCTGGCGATCGCCCAAGACTCGGTGTAGTGCCCTGACGATCGCGGCGTTGAAACAAGCGCAGTCAAGCAACTGTGGAGTTGATGTGCGGCTCGCGCCAACTTCGAAACAAGGCTCGGTCGAAGTACCTTGCACGCCCCGGCCGATGGAGCAGGGACGGGGATAAAGACCGGCAATCGCCATTAAATTGAGATGGACCTTCCTGGTTGGCATCGCCGTCCTACCTGGGGTTCTTCTCTTCCGGAACATTGCCTTCTCTGGCACTGTCCTGGAAAGGACGGGAGATTGTGTGATTGTCTCCTCAAGAGACACAAGCCCTCATTGGCAAAGCCGGCCACCAACCAACGGGATCGAGAGGGAGGGCAGCTGCTGAGCGGACTTTCGTGTTGCAATGTGACGGTTACGGTAATTCAACAGATTAGTTCAATGGCTTTTGGCTTGGACCTGGCCGTATCCAAGCCACCCCAGGGTCAGCGCAGGTACGAACCATGCACGCGGACAAACAAGGCTGGGGGATGGGGAAAGAGGGTGGTGGTGCAGCCGAGAAGCGAGGTGAGGCAATCCAGCCATCCCTTCAACCATTGGACCTGCCGTGTGATGCCGTTGCTGAGTTCTGCTGGAGATTCGGGGCAAGCTGGGAGCACGGGGGTCGTCAAGTGGCTCACGGGGATCGTTCCATGTGGGACCCACCAGACCAACCGTTCTGAATTGGAAATAATTTCAGCCCCTCCATCAAACCCCCCCGCCCCTTTTTTCTCTGGGGCCTGATAGCGGTCTGGCCCATCCTGGCAACCGGGAGCCCAACAAGACAACAACCAGGGTCCAAAAGTGAGGTCGTCTTCATAACCACCACCATTACGAAAAAATCCACTGCTTTTCTCCGCCGCGTGATTTTCCTGTGCCCTTCGCGTCACAGCTCCTTCCAACAACACCTCTGACCGCTCGCTTGCCTGGATCTTGTATCTTTGCAGACCGTGCCGACAGCTTCTTCCCCGCGGCTTCAGCACAGTGCCCCGCAGTTGTCCCAGATTTGTTGCTTCTACCATCTCTCACCACCACCATCACCACCACCACCATGGCGGATATGTAGGTTCCCAACGGCCAAGATGGCACATGGCGGAGCTTGGGGTCTGGGTCGCTAACTAGATGCCGCAGTAATGTCGACGTTCTCGTTATCGGCGCCGGCCCGACTGGCTTGGGCGCGGCCAAGCGGCTCGACCACATTGTGCGCTCACCGCTCCTCTCCTCGTGGTGTTGGTTGAGTTTGCTGACTTTGGTGCCAGAATGGGCCTTCTTGGCTGATTCTTGATGCCAACGAGACGGCTGGCGGCCTTGCCTCCACCGATGTCACTCCCGAGGGCTTTGTAAGTCCAGCCTGCCAACCTACTGCGCATGGGAACACCCCGCTGACGGCGCACGCCCTCGCAGCTCTACGATGTCGGCGGTCACGTCATCTTCTCTCACTACAAGTACTTCGACGACTGCATCGACGAGGCGCTGCCCAAGGAGGATGACTGGTACACTCACCAGCGCATCTCATACGTCCGGTACAAGGGCCAATGGGTCCCCTACCCCTTCCAGAACAACATCTCGATGCTGCCCAAGGAGGACCAGGTCAAGTGCATTGATGGTCTGATCGATGCCGCCATGGCCTCCCGCGTCGCCACAACCAAGCCCCAGGACTTTGACGAGTGGATTCTGCGCACATGCGGCGAGGGTGTTGCCGATGTCTTCATGCGGCCGTACAACTACAAGGTGTGGGCAGTGCCTACCACCAAGGTACGTATGCACGGTCTGGGCCCCGATGTATCGCATGCTTATCGAGAGTGCAGATGCAATGCCAATGGCTCGGTGAGCGTGTCGCGGCCCCCGATGTCAAGCTGGTCACCAAGAACGTCATCCTCAACAAGGTTGCTGGCAACTGGGGTCCCAACGCCACCTTCCGTTTCCCCGCGCGGGACGGGACTGGCGGCATCTGGATCGCCGTCTCCAACACCCTCCCCGAGGAGAAGAAGCGGTACGGCAAGAAGGGCGAGGTCACCAAGGTTGACGCCGAGAAGAAGACGGTCACCCTGAGCGACGGCACGACCGTCGGCTACGGCAAGCTCATCAACACGATGGCGGTGGACCACCTCGTCGAGAAGATGGGCAACCAGGAGCTCGTCAGCCTTTCCAAGGGTCTTTACTACTCGTCGACCCACGTTATCGGTGTCGGTATCCGTGGAGAGCGCCCCGAGCGCATCGGTGACAAGTGCTGGGTAGGGGGGAACCCCGATAAACACGTATTGTGCGCCGTGAGTTGCTAACTCTTGTTTCAGCTCTACTTCCCCGAGGACAACTGCCCCTTCTACCGCGCCACCATCTTCTCCAACTACTCGCCGTACAACCAGCCGCAGGCCGACGCCAAGCTCCCGACGCTGTACAACGCGGACGGCAGCAAGGCCAAGAGCAGCGAGGCCAAGGAGGGCCCGTACTGGTCGATCATGCTCGAGGTCTCGCAGTCGACCATGAAGCCGGTCGACGAGGAGAACCTGCTCAAGGACTGCATCCAGGGGCTCATCAACACCGACATGATCAAGCCCGAGGACGAAATCGTGTCGACCTACCACCGCAAGTTCGACCACGGCTACCCGACGCCGTCGCTCGAGCGCGAGGGCGTGCTCAAGCAGCTCCTCCCCAAGCTCCAGGACATGGATATCTGGTCGCGCGGCCGCTTCGGCAGCTGGAGGTACGAGGTCGGCAACCAGGACCACTCGTTCATGCTCGGCGTCGAGGCCGTCGACAACATTGTCAGCGGCGCCGTCGAGCTGACGCTCAACTACCCCGACTTTGTCAACTCGCGCCAGAACACGGAGCGCCGCCTCGCCCAGACCTTCTACAATGCGGGCTCTGCTTCTCGCAGCATCCCGTCTAGGCCTGCGGCCTAAGGGGTCCAAGTGTAGTGTTCGTCGCCAAAGCTACCTACCTCATCGAAGTCTTGGATGGTACTGGCGGAACCAGAGCGGGAGACTTGTGTGTGCGCAGCAGGCGGGGACTAGCCGCGGGTGTTCTTCTCGGTTGGCCTTGCATGGCACCCCCTCTTCTTTTTTGCTTTCTCACAGCAAGCATTTGCGATTTTGCAAACGAAAAGTAGCGGGCATTTTTGTTGGACGGGAGTTGGGGGACCGAGCTCCTGCCAGCCTTGAATTTGGCGCGGCAGACAGGCGGTCAATGCCAGGGAGATAATAGAAAGATTTCCTGCGGGAGAGAGATTCGTTATAGAAGCCGATGTCGGGCGATAGAACGAGGTAGAAAACAACGATTGGCGGGGATGAGATGGCGCTTCTTTTTGCCTGCTCCTTTGTTCGTGACCTGGCTATCAGCATTGTTCGGTGTGTGGTCTGCTGTGGTGTCCACGTGCGGTGCGGTGGCTTGCTGCTGAGCTCCATGGACCCGTTTGGAGCGGTGCAACCTGAGCCATATCTGGGAGCGGATTGGCTGCGTGCCCTTGGAGTGGTGACGTCAATGGCGCTGGCTTCCATTCGTTGCCTGTCCGGAGCCGACTCGAGCTTGCGAGCCTCAAAAGAACTGCATCTGTTTTTCAGCGATATCAGATGCGTGCAGGTCTTGGGAGAAACCAGACACAGACATCGGTTTTAAAACAACCCACCATTCCATGCCAGCAGATTCCGATCGGCCTAGCGCGTGCCGAGAGTCGACCGCATCCGTAATTGCCAGAGCTCACCGAAAGAGGGGCATCCTGGTGTGACGGCCCAACCGGGCAGGATTTCAGCGTGGGAAATGGGAAAACTTGGAAATCCGACCGCTTTTTAAACCCACCCTCATCCCTCGTTGCGGTTCCTCGATGCGCACACTATTCGTTGGTATTTCGGTGCCAAGTTCGGCGCTTGCTCTCAAACTGGCCCCATCCGGGGTCCTTGCAGACTCTATCGAGTGACGGCGCGTGCCAGACAAACTCCTTTCCGGTGAATGTTTTTTTTTTGCATGCCTCATTTTACGTGTCCGCTTGTTTGCGTCGAGCAGCCGGGGCAGTGTTCCAAGCTGTGTTCCAATGTTGCACTTCCTGTCTGCAGTGTACAGTAAGGTATCTGAGGTTGTGGGTTGTGGCCTTGTGGGTTGTAGAATCCGAGTTAGGAAAGGAAGATCCCCCGGCAGGAACTTTGTCTCCGGATGGATCCGTTCAAGAATGGCATTTCTCTCAAGACCCTGGAAAGAACGGCACCCCGCTTTCCCGCCTTTCCAACAACCCGCCACAGGCCACACAGCATTTTGTTTCTGTCATCGGATTGCCGACCGCCGCTGCTGCCATTCTCCCATCACCGACCCACGGTCCACGGGCGCGCTCGGCGGTCCCGGCAAACTCCTCCCTCCTGACCACTTCCACCCCGTTCCCGTCACCTGGCGCCACACGCCCCATCGAATCCGTCCCCACGGGCTCTGCACCGACCCAGGACCGCCCCCGTCCCACACCACTCTGCGCTGCGCTATCGCCCGGTTTGGATGCTTGAGCTCTTTGCGGTTTACCGGCTCCCCGACAGCCAGTCCCAAACTGCCAGTTACTGCCTAGGTGGGTGGGCCCGTCCTCGACCCGCTGTGACCCGCTGTCCACCGCCGCCACGCCCGCAGTTGCAGCAGAGCGGTGCACGACACAGACACACGCCTCCATCGCACCACACCTCGACCAAAAACACCACCCACAGCGCGCACCACACAGCGCACACACCCTGCACGCACCACACAAGGAGCCGCGCTGGCAAGCGGTTTCAATCTCGGGCAAAGTCAAGCTCACCTCGGCAGGCAGGCTAACCCGCGCCCCCAACAAGACGCCCGGACACGGCACCCGAAAATAAATCCGGACAAGCAGACAAGCAGAGCTCGCAGGACCCGCTCTCAGTGCTGCCACTTGCCAACGCCCCCGCTTGCCGAATCTCCGTTTTGCCCTCCCGCAGCAAGTTGCAACGGGTGCGAGCGAGCGATGGTCATCAACACCAGCAGCGGTATCAGCAGAACATGACCGTCTCAGCGTCGACTCCTGTCCGGCCCGCCTTCGATACTTGAGTCCCCGCGGATCCTTCAGGTGTTCCTCGCGACCATGGACTCCGCCGCCGTCGCCCGGCCGGTCGAGGACCAGCTGCTCGAGTCAACCTCCCGCATCCTCGAGCGGCTGCACCAGATCGCCGGCTACACTTGGGACGACTCGCAGCGGCCCTTCCATTCGACCTACAACAACTGGCAAGTCTTCGGTACGAGGTTCGTCTCGCCCTACTCGACTCCTCCCCCCGCCGCGAATACCATCACATCCCCCTCGGCTTACCACCCCTCGGCCTACCACCCCTCGAGCCCGCCTGTCGTGCCCAACCTCAGCATCTCCCCGTCCAGCCGGGCTTCCTCTGCGGACCACCGGTCCCACGTCTCGGCCTCGGAGGCCGACTCCGTCTCCGACCGTTCGACTACCTCGCTCCCGCCCACGTCGTCCACCGCTGCCACAGATGCGCCGGTCGTCGAGCAGCGCGTGGTTGCACGCGTGTCGTTTCACGTCCTTCGCGAGGAGAGGGCTTTCATCATTTCCAAGAGCCTGGTCGCGAGCGTCGACCCCAAGGGGGAGCGCATTGTCAAGCCCTTGGATATCATGCGGCTGCCGCCAGCGCCCGGCGACCCGGGCCCGATTATCGTTGCAATCTACGAGGACGCCGGCCCGAATCATCTCTTCGAGGTCTTGGATTTTGGCCCCGCCTTTTACTTTGCGAAGAAGGAGAACGACCGGTGGACAGCATGCCAGAAAGAGCCCCCCACGCTCAAGCCCGCTCTCAGCCTACAGAACTTCTTGGACTTCGCCATTGGTGCGGCGCAGTGCCTAGAGATTGTCCACCACGGGCAGGGCATTGTTCACGGCGAGATACGGGGAGACGCCTTTCACTACAACATCGAAACGAACCGGGTCAAGCTGGTGTCTTTCGGCTCGGGGTTGAGGTCCTTCGAGCACGGGTTGACGAGTACCGGCTGGTCCGCCCTTTCCAAGACACTGGGTGCGAAGCACAAACTGCAGTACATCAGTCCCGAGCAGACGGGGCGCATGCCTGCCGAGCCCGACACCCGCACTGACATCTACTCTCTGGGCATCTTGTTCTGGACCCTTCTCACACAACAACCCGCGTTCCAGGGCGACAGCCCCCTGGACATCATCCAGGCTGTGCTTGGCCGGAGGATACCCAACGTCACTGCCATACGCATGGACGTTCCCGAGGTCATTGGGCGCATCATTCAGAAATGCACAGCCAAAAATATCTCTGATAGGTACTATTCGGCCGGCGGTCTCCGCTACGATCTGGTTTCGGTTCAACGGATGCTCGGCGACGGCGATTTGGCCGCCCTGAAAGACTGGCCGATAGCCTCCAGAGATGTCTCCTCCTCCTTCAGGTTGCCGACAAGCATGATTGGCCGAGACCGCGAACGGGCGGAGCTCGTCAAACTCATTGAGAAGTTTGCCAGAACTCATACCGTGACTCAAGCTGGCAGCACGGCCCGGAACTCTGACGGATCGAGCCTCGGCACCGACAACAACGATGCCGGCGATGCCTCGAGCGACGGTGCAAGCTCAACAGGCGGCGTGCACCATCAGAACGGCCTCACCGCACCGGGAGACCCGAAACCCAGGGCCGGACCGTCGTTGTCACCAACTGGGTTTGCCTCGGCAGGGGGTTCTTTATCAACCATTTCGTCAGGTGCCTCGCTATCCGGCGCTCTCCGACCTCCCCGCCCGTGGGACAAAAGCTCGCTTCTCGACGGCGCCCCTACGACTGTTGATGGTCAGACTTCCGAGCCTTCGCGGCAGAACGCCACCATCGGAACCGATTCGTCAACCGCAAGCTTGTCTCGACAGCTTGGCGCGTCCAAGTTCAGGAGGCAGGGTCATTGCGAGATTGTTCTGGTTGAAGGAGCCGGCGGGCTCGGCAAGAGCTCTCTCGTCCAGTCCGTTCTTGGAGACGCCCGCAGAAGGGGCTATTGCGCAACCGCCAAGTTTGACCAGGCAAGGAAAACGCCCTTTGGGCCCTTGCTGAAACTTCTCTCCTCACTCTTCCGCCAAGTGCAAGGCGAGAGGAACACAGAGACTCCCTTTCACCAAGCGCTGAGGCAACACGTCCGGCCAGTTTGGCCAATGTTGCACAAGGTTCTGGGCCTCCCAGAGTTCCTCCTCCCGCCGGCCGATCCATCGGTCGTGATCTCGCCCTCCCCCAACCCTCGGCCCAACCTGAAGAGACGCGGTTCCTCGCCCGAATTGTCGACTACCCCTTCAACCCTGCGGGCATCCTCCGGCTCGGCAGGACAGAACTCGCGCGATTTTCTCCGCGCCGGTGCGGCCACCAAGACCAACCGGTTGATGAATATATTCCTCGAGGTGCTGAGAGTGTTCACCCAGCACAAGTTCATCTGCCTGTGCCTGGATGATTTGCAGTATGCGGATGATGAATCCCTGGAACTCATCAACCAAATCATCAGCGTACGGCTGAAGCTGATGCTCATCATCACATACCGCCCAGAAGACATGAGCTTTGACACGGTGCAGAAGTTGTTGAGCACGCCCAAGTCTGACGACTTCCCGACCAGGGGGCCCGGCGGCCCGGCCACGACCAAGATTGCGCTCACGCCCCTCCGGGAAGAGGACATTGTGCGCTATGTTTCCGCAACCCTCTCATTGCCCAAGGAACAGGTTCTCCCTCTGGCCCTGGTCATCCAGTCCAAGACTGCAGGAAACCCGTTTTACATGCGAGAAATGCTCAGCGCAGGTCACCGCAAAAAGTGCATATGGTATGACTACGTCGCCGGCCAGTGGAGGTATGACCTAGACAGGCTCTTCGATCAGTTCCAAGGGGAGCAGGACTACGACGTCCTTGACACGAACTTCATCACGCGCCGCCTGAGCGAGCTGCCAGCAGCTTCCAGGTCCATCCTTGCCTGGGCAGCCCTCCTGGGGCAGACTTTCTCATTTGAACTGATCTGCAAGCTGATGGAAGGCCATCGGTACGCTGAGGATCCCTCGGACGACGCTTCAGAAAGCGTCTGCGGGCCGTTGATGTCGACAGCTTCGCAGGAGGAAAGTGTCGCGGGGCTCGAGGCTGCGATCCAAGCCTTCATCATTGTCCCCTGCGATCGGGATGATAACTTCCGGTTCGCTCACGACCGCTATATCCAGGCCGCAGCGGCCCTCAAGGAGTGCAATGCCCGGAAGATGCACTTTGTGATTGCGCAGGTCCTCCTCAAACACTACTCACAGAACCCAACCCTGAAAGACAACGCCGCCTCCCACATTTGCGAGTCCGTCGACATCATCAAAAAACGAGTTCTTCATCGACACAGCTTCCGCAAGCTCCTCTTCGAGCGCGCACACGAGGCGACCGAGAGCGGTGCGCGACCTACCGCGGCCAAATACTACAGCAACGCCGTGGCTCTGCTGCAGTCAAACCCTTGGGATGAGAATGCCGAGGACGTGTCGTACGACGAGACTCTCCAGCTCTATCTCCAAGCTGCCGAATGCTACTTGTTCATGGGTCATCTGAGCGCGGCCAATCTGCTCCTACAGACAATTTTCGACCACGCAAGGACGGCCCTCGACAAGGCACCCGCGTGGGTTCTGCAGTCGAGAATCTTCGCCCAGAGCGGCAACTCACAGCAGGCCCTGGCCTCGCTCAAGCAGTGCCTGGGAGCCCTCGACATAGTCCTGGACGACTGCCCAACCATGGAGAAGTGCGATGAGCAGTTTGAGCGCTTGTCGCAGAAGATTCAAGGCATGGAGCGCGCGCAGGTACTGAGCCCCGCCTCTGCGAACGACCCGATGCTGTCGTCGATTGGTGCGGTGCTGGCAGAGACGGCGAGTGCCGGGTGGTGGACCGACTGCGTCGTCTTCTACCAGCTGACTCTCCTCATGGTGGAGACGCACTTCAGTCGCGGGCCGTACCCTCAGTCGGCAATGGCGTTTCTGTACATGTCCATCATCGCCTTGTCTCGGTTCAACAAGCCGAAGCTTGCAGCCGACTTGTCAAGCCTCTACCTCGAGCTACTAGAGAAGTCCCACGATGTGGGCTCCATGTCTCGGAATTACATGGTCTATGCCAACTTTGTCGGCCACGTTCAGGAACCTATCAACGTCTCCGCTGGTCAGCTCGAGGGGATGGTTGACTACACCGCCGCCGCGGGAGACAGGATATCGACCATTCTCAGTTTTGGCCTCTCGGCGATGCTGAGGCTCTTCGCGAGCGAAAACTGCGCCGACCTGGAGGCCTTCAGCCAGTATGGCTGCGAAGAGATTCCGAACTGGCATCTCGATACGCGAGGTGGCACCCTTCTCATTGCCGTCAGGCAGGTCTGCCGCGCTCTGCAGGGCAAAACCCGGGCGTCAAACCCCCTGGAGGTCATGAGCGATGAGCATCACGACGCCGTCACTTACAAGAACTGGCTCAAGGGTCACACCCACAACGGCGGTCGCTCGTTGTTGATTTATGAGACCTTGGAGATTGTACCTACCTTTCTGTACGGCCATTACGAGAGGGCGATCGAAATTGGCAAGGCCTGCAACGAGCGCGCACACCTCCTCTGGTCGGCTCGCAACACCAGGCTGGCGATGCTCTTTTACGGCTTGGCGTTGGCTGGCGCCGTTATTCGACGGCAAGGAGACCCCCGCTCCCCGGGCGAAGGCGTGCTGAGGCCCCAGGTGGACGAGACGGTCCGACAGGTTGAGGAGCTCAACAACAAGATCAAGGACTGGCAGGTCGTTGACAATGTCAACTATCTAGCGTGGTCCAAGCTGCTCGATGCTTCCGTCTCTGAAATGCTCGGCAACCACGGCACGGCCATCCGGCAGTACGAGGAGGCGCTGGACCATGCTTCGGAGCACAACTTCACCTTTGAGGAGGCCCTCGGGAACTACCTGATGGCCAACATCTTTATCAGGAGCGCGGCACGCCGCTCCGCCCGCTCCGCGCTCCGCGATGCGGTTGCGCTGTACCGCCAGTTCGGCGCGACGGGCATCGCCGACCGCATCGAGAGCGACCACAGCATCCTGCTCCAACGGGCCATGCGGAACCCTCGCACTCTTGATCAAGGGGTGCAGACCGACTTTGCTGGCGATGCGGCCTCTGTGCAGTACCGGACTGTCGATGGTGACACCGCCGATGACTCCCAGCATGCTACCCAGGCCGCCGTGGCTGCCCTGAAGGGAGAGCGCATGACGGCCTGGCGAGGCGCGATGCAGCCCGAGGCCGGAGCCGGTTTGCCTGCACTCGATATGCTCGACCTGCACGCAATTTTGGTGTCCTCACAGGTCATCTCGTCGGTGCTGAGGGTGGATGAGCTCCTCAAGACGATGTGCGACGTGATCCTGCAAACGTGCAGCGGATCAGCTACGCGTGCCGCCATCGTCGTGCAAGACGACGGGAGCTCTGACTGGTGCGTCGCCGCAAGCGGCGATCCCGAAAAGGGCGCCGAAGCACACATGCCGGGCGTCCCGCTCAGCGTGACCGACATCGTCGCTGAAAACGTCGTGCTCTACTGCACCCGGTTCCGCGAAGTCATCTTCATCCAGGACCTGCTCAACGACGAGCGGTTTGGCAACGTTAGCGACCTCTGGATCCGGAAAAACCCGCTCAGCAAGGCTGTTATTGCTATTCCTATCTGTCACGGGTCGAAACCGCTGCTGGGCGTCCTTTACCTCGAAGGCGCTCCCGGGTCGTTCACGGATCGCAACGTCACCGTCCTGCAGCTTCTGGTCAACCAGATCGGCATCAGCATTTCCAACGCGCTCGCCATGAAGGCGGTCGAAAAGGTCTCGGCCGAGAACATCTCGATGGTTGAGATGCAGAAACGGGCGCTGGCGAAGGCGATCGAGGCCGAGACCAAGGCCAAAAACGCCGAGGCAGAGGCCATCCGCAACGTCAAGCTTGCCGAGGATGCCACCAAGGCCAAGTCGATCTTCCTTGCCAACGTCTCTCACGAGCTGCGCACGCCGCTGAACGGCGTGATTGGCAATTCCGAGCTGTTGCGAGACAGCAACCTCAACAAGGAGCAGCTCGAGATGGCCGACTCGATCAGGGTGTCAGCAGACCTGCTCCTGACCGTCATCAACGATATCCTGGACTTCTCGAGGATGGAAGCAGACAAGATGAAGCTCTACGTCATTGCCTTCAACCCCGGGGAGATGGTGCGCGAGGTCGTCCGCGCCGTCTCGTACAGCAACCGAGAAAAGACGTCCAAGAAGAACGTCAAAATCATCCAAGACATCAACCTACCTCCCATGCTGATCTATGGAGACCCGATACGCCTGCACCAAGTCCTCGGCAATCTCATTGGCAACAGTCTCAAGTTCACGGAGGACGGGTCGATCACGATCGGCGCCCGGATCGAGTCAGAGACGGCGGACGACGCGACGGTGACGTTCTGGGTCAAGGACACGGGCATCGGCATCTCGGCACAGCAGCTCGAGAACCTCTTCCAGCCGTTCAGCCAAGCGGACGAGAGCACCGCGCGCAAGTACGGCGGCAGCGGCCTCGGCCTGAGCATCTGCAAGTCGCTGATCGAGACTATGATGAAAGGCACGATCCGCCTGGAGAGCAAAGAGAACGTTGGCACCACCGCTTGGTTCACCGTGACCTTTGAGAAGGCCAGGCCCGAAGTGGTCGCCGGCGAGGAGCAGATCATCCCCAAGGGCTCGCTCCCCGAACCCGTCAAGCCGTATCCTGCCCGCCTCCCCACAGTCAAGGAGCTCCCATCGGCCGCCTCCCCTACCCCTCGCGTTCCCCCCTCCGCGGCGCTAAACCTGTCCCACATCCCCAAGGACCAAATCCGCATCTGCATTGCCGAAGACAACGCCATCAACGCACGCATCGCGCTGCAGTACCTGCAGCGGCTGGGGTACCCGCGCGTGGACACGTACGACAACGGGCTCAAGGCGGTCGAGGGACTGCGCGAGAAGGCGCGGCAGGGCACGCCGTACCACATGATCCTCATGGACGTGCAGATGCCGGTGCTCGACGGGTACGAGGCGACCAAGCTGCTGCGCAACGACGAGCTCGAGACGGTGCGCAAGGTGCTGGTCATCGCCATGACGGCGTCGGCGATCCAGGGGGACCGGGAGAAGTGCCTGGCGGCCGGGATGGATGACTACCTTGCCAAGCCGGTCCGGTCGGAGGTGCTGAAGAAGAAGCTGGATGCGTATCTGCTGGGGGGCGCGGTGAACGGGGAGGGGCAGGCGGAGGGTCAGGCGCCTGCTCCGGCTCCCCCTCAGGGGGCGACTCAGTCCCAGCCTCAGGCACAGGCTGAAGCGACTGTCAAGGCTCAAGCTGAAGCGCCGGTCAAGGCTCAAGCCGAGACTCCAGCACAAACTCAGGCCGAGGCGCCCACCCCGGCGTCAACAGAAGTGCAGGGCTAGCACGCACGCCCCGCCTGACCTTGTTTGCATTTTTCTTTTTCTCAGTTCTGTGTCGGCACCATCACCGCCAATACCACCACCAACACCACCACTACCACCTCCACTACAACCCCCTCTGGTTCTGCGTAGATACCTCTTTATGCATGGGCTTTTTGTGTTGCTATTTTTATGGGATGGGGCTATACCATATTTTTTTTTCTTTTCGGGTTCTTTCGTTTGACATATACATCTATCTATACTATACATATACCATGTGGGATGGTTTTGGGTTTTTTGAATGATAGGGGGGTTCATGGTCACGGTCATGGGTCATGGTCATGGTCTGGGGCAAGGGGCAAGGGACAAGGCAGGCAGGCGGGCATTGGACTTGGGACTGGGACTGGGCCGGGCTTTTATTGGGGGGCCGGTCGTATATCGACGATGCTATTGCGCTACGATGAAGATTGAATCTAGGGAGTGGTCTGGTCTGGTCTGGTCTGGTCTGGTCTTTTGCGTGTGTCTTTTTGGTCCTTGTCGCCTTGGTGTTTTGTTGCTGGATCAAGTCAGGGCATGGTGGTTGGTCGGTCAGCTGGGCTTGCATGGTTTGCTTTTGGCATTGCATAGAGGGAGGGGAGGCACACGCTGGGGTAAATGTCTCTTTTCCTG
>Ga0247824_10000285_pt1 | contig 23430 bp, 26 predicted proteins | sample 13C_PalmiticAcid_FD_194412 | JGI IMG/M metagenome (GOLD analysis project Ga0247824, IMG submission 194412) | Soil microbial communities from agricultural site in Penn Yan, New York, United States - 13C_PalmiticAcid_Day48 | ecosystem: Environmental > Terrestrial > Soil > Agricultural land...
GGTCCGCATCGTGCGGAACAGGTCCAGCGCAAAGACCGGGGCCTGTTCGTCCATGAACCGGCCGAACTCGGCGTTCTGCAGGAAATAGAAACGGGCGGTGTGGACAAAGTTGAGGAAGGCGGTTCGGATGGGGCTCAAAGTGCCGGTGTCGCCGAGGGGGGCGTCAGCGTAAACGAGGCGGATTGCATCGCAGAGCTCGGGCAGCCAGTCGGCAGAGGATTCGTACTGCAGCTGGATGGGTCCAATCTTGCTGTCAAACTCGGAGGTGAGAGTGTCGAGGGCGATCTTGGCGAGCGACGAGAGGGCAAAGTAGTCGGCAACCGTGTACACTTCGTAGCAAGTCACAAAGTTGGTCTTGTTGTCGGAAGGCTTGAGTGAGGGGATATGACACCCTGTTGAGGTGTCAGCTCATTATCATCTCTCGGCTTCGTTTTGGCAGATGAATGATGGAAATCGGTGATGGAGGGAGTGACGTACGGCCCGAGTAAATGTAGTGCACCAGCCAATCGATGGCCTCCGGAGCAAAGTTCTGAATCTCAACCACGCCGGTCTGTGCCTCTTGGAAATTGCCGGTGAGGGCCTTCTCAAACCACTCGCTGCGCGAGCAGAGAATGTTCTTGTGCAGCTTCCATGTTCTATCGCCGCACTTGACCGTCACGTCGGAAAAGAGACCGGTCTCGAGCAACCTGTTTCCATCAAAGATCGGTTCGGTCAGTGAACTTCCGGAAAGAGAGACGCATCGGCTTTTTTACTTTTCATCAGAGGACAAAAACCTGTTGTTCATTGCGCCGGTGAAATTTGCTCCGGCCATGCCGGGAGGTCGGGTTGACGATGTCATGCTGACCGGGGCGTTGTTGAGGGAGAGAATCAGCGACCTTGTTTTGGCGGGGGCCGCTTTGCGTTGTCAATGGGTGCTCGACCACTGGCAGCTGATCTTTCTCTGGGCGGTTGTAACCACCTGCGAGCCGCGTCTGTTTTCTTTTCTACGGCAAACACTGTGTCCAGATTGGGTTCCTTCCCTTTCACTTCTTGGGTGAATGCATATGGTCCAGTGTCTGAATTTCTTGTCCTTCCCTTTTTCACCATCTCATTGTTGCAACCGCCAATGCCACTCCGCCGCCTGCTCGCTCACAGCCCCTCTTGTCTTGCGCATCTACCTCCAACTCCACTTGAAGTGAATAGATAGGTAGGTACCTACCTTTGCATCTCCAGTATTTCACCAACTTACTGACCGTCACGCTGTCACCTGCGATGATGTGAACCCAGAGGCCCTGCATACAACTCGACCACCTCGGGCGAGCTCCCCAACTCGGCAATTGAACGACCGCCCAACTCCTTCGGCGCCCCTCCGACCAGCATGTCGTTGCCAGACAGCTCAGCCTTGGCCACGCTCGGGTACGCATATCCCTCTGCAGGATATGCGCTTGCCGCCGCTGCCTCGGCCGCTGCCCGCCGTCGCATCCAGCGCCACGCAAAGATTGCGCCCGCAACCAGCAGGGCCGCCCCGATGCCGATGCCGACCCCCATCCCGATCTTGGCCGCGTCGCTCAATCCACCGCTGGCCGAGGATGCGCCGCCTGTTTCTCCCTGACCTTGAGCAGTTGCAGTCGACGACCCACTGCTGGTCCCTGCTCCTGCCCCGGGCCCGAAACTGGTTGACGTTGTTCCGGTCCCCGATTCTGAAGTAACCCTCGACGTACTCCCGGTGTCCGTTTTGGTGGTCTCGCTCAAGCTCGCTGAAGTGGTTCTGGTCACGGTTGATGTCTGTGTTGTCGTCGGCTTCGTCTCCGTGTTTGGCAGGGGGAAGGTTTGGACCGCGAGGGCGTTTCCGATGCTTGCGCCAGGCAGCGAGAATACGGCGGTCTGCGTCCTGCAACACGCCGTCCCCTCCCGCGCCGACTCGCAGCAGTATGCCCCTGGGTTTGCATATCCCTCCCCGACGCACTCCCACACCTGCACGCCGCCCGTCCCAAAGTTGTACGCTAATGCACTGGTGGCCGAGTCTTGATCTGTCGACCCGATTCGTCAGCGGTGTTTCCTGATCACGGACTCGAGAATCTTGGGGAAAGGGAACAAAACACACTTATCCGACACCGCTGCGGGCAAATGGGACTCCCCCAAGTCTTGTCCGTACATGTCCCCCGAGCATAGCTGATCCCCTGGCTCGCGCCCGTCCCATCGATGCGACACAATCCAGAAGAGAGACAGGCGTCGACGCTGCCGCAGCACATGCTGACTTCGGCGTTGGGATCGCACGGCACGTCGTTGCTCTTGGTGCCGCTAGGATAGTAGCATTGCGATGCGCCGCGCGCCAAGGGTGCCGTCGTGAGAGCGAGGAAGGCCGCTGCCGCGGCGGACAGCGTTGTGGGCCACATCGCGCGGGTTGGATCAATCCGGTGCCAGACTAGATGAATGGTGGTGACGTCCGCCGTCGCCGCATCTGCAGAGGGCGGAGAGAGGGCGAAGGGAAGAGCGGCGACGGCATCGTGCCGAAAAATGGGTGAGGAAATGAAATCCTACCCATCGAGCGGCACAGTCCCCCTTTCCAGCACCAAGCTTCACGACCCCCTGCGAATTTGCGCTTGCCGGGCGCTTAGGGCTGACGTGCATGCCAAGACGGCACCCGGAACTTGGCTTGGAAGTCTCACTTGTCGACGCGCGACGAGGGAATCAGCCCAAGCTCTTGTTTGGTGCGACTTGGTATTTCTGACGTTTTCGAACTTGAGAAAACTCCGGCGGGGGAGCACCGTTGACCCTCGATCAACATTCTGTGGGGTGCCCAGGATCTCCCTGTCGTTGACCACCTCGTCGCCCCGTCCACGTGGCTTGCAAGGTCATCGCTGCAGCGACCCACCTGGTGGCACCCAGGAGGTTAACTTTCCCCAATTTCAGTCGCGGCGGGTTCATGGCAACTCTCTCATTTCCAGGTCGTCGGTTTCAACTTGGCTGCATGTCGACACGCCAGCGCTAACAGCGGTCTGGTAAGCACATGCGCCAAAGCCCCAACGCAGTGGGCAGGGGGTTCGGCAACCGGCTTTCAGAATAGCTTCGGCAATGGGGGGGGACTCTCCATGGTCCCGGTATACTGTTCTCATCATCCCAGGGTCTTTTCGGCCTCGGTCCCACGCTGGCTCTCATTGAATCCCTCGAGTGACCAATCAAGTGGCCATAGCAACTCCCGCCAGCGTGTCGACAGTGCAACTCCGCATGGCGAAGAGGCTCTGATAACCGAGCCTGAAATCGTTAGTTCGATCCTTCAGCATGGCTGGGGACAAGGGTTCTCTCACATAAATACGGTTTACGTGCAGAAGCCGAACCAGTGGCGCTGCGCGCATGACCCGGCAGCTTGGGTAACGGCTACCGCAAGGATTCCGACTTTCCGGCCGCTCGGGAATAGCATCGTTCTTGACAGCTTGTCAGTGGTCAAACCCGGCTCCGGGGCTTTCTCCGCACACTAGCTGGTCTTGGCCAAAAAACCATCCCACGACCATGCATCGGCAGTTCCCCGGATTGCAGGAGCTGGGGCGTGGGGCGAGTGGGAATAAATGGAAAAGGATCGCCCCCGATCCTGGGGCCCCGTCCAGTCGAGTCCTCAAACACGTCCTCCTTGCGCGGAGCCCCTGAGTCATTGTCCTTCCTGACAGAGTCCACGCGCTTTCACATCAACCACAGCCATGGCGCGAGGACCAGAGTGGCTGACCAAGACCTTCTTGGCCTCCCTTTTCCTGGGCATCGGAGGTTTTCTTTACGGCTAGTGAGTTCTTCGAAAGGTCAATTCAGAAGTCAAACTCAGTTGCTGACGCAGCCAACCCCAGTGACTCGGGTATCATCACTCCCAGTTTGGCCCTGGGATCCTTCAAGACATACTTTGGCAACCCCAACGCACCACTCCGGGGCGCCATCGTGTCCGTTTATCAAGCTGGAGGTGCATATCCACACACCGTGTTGGTCCTTCTGGTACAATGCTAACAAGCCATGACCAGCATGGTTTGGTAGCGCGTCAGTTGGTGTGACTAGCGATAGGCTCGGCCGGCGCAAGGCCATCGCCTTTGGCTGTGCATGGGGTGTTCTCGGTGCCGCGCTGATGGCCGGTGCGGCACACGTTGCTATGCGTAAGTAGCATCCAGGCGCCCAGGGAGCCACACCGAGTTCTGCTGTTGATACTTACGCACCTAATAGTCATCATCGGCCGCCTTCTGATCGGCTATGCTGTCGGCACCATCACGGGTGTTTCTCCTGTGTTTGGGGCCGAGATCGCCAAGGTCAGCCCAATTGTCCGAATTCTGTCACTTTGGGCTCACTGACATCACCCCAGACAAGTGAACGTGCGAGAGTTACAGCAGTTACTCAAATGAGTTAGTCTCGCTGCCCTCGAAGTTGTTCGCGCCTCAAGACACTGACTGTTTACAGTGACCGCCTGGGGATTCTTTGTTGCGTTGTGGACTGGTGTGGGTGAGGGCAAGTGGTCGAACGCCAACCAGTGGAGACTCGGATTTGCGATCCAGGGCATCCCGGCCCTCCTTCTCGGTGTCGGCGTCTTGTTCATCGGGGAGTCACCGAGATGGCTGTGCCTCAAGGGCCGCTACGAGGAGGCCGAGCAGACCTTCCGCCGCTGGCACTACAACGGCACCAACGACGAGTGGTGCAAGACCGAGTTCAATCTCATCCACACCAGCATCGCCGAGGAGACGCAGGCACAGACCCGTCTTGGCTGGGCCGATCTTGTCCGCACCGCTCCCTACAGGAAGCGCCTTTTCGTCGGCTCTTTCGTTTGGGCTGCCGCCATGTTGTCGGGCATCAGCTTCGTGCAGTACTTCCAGACCGCCATCTACGCGACCCTGCAGTTTGACCAGGACCAGCAGCTGCTTGTCAGCGGTCTGTACGGCTGCGTCGCCCCCATTGCCTGCATCATCTCGCTCTTCTTTGTCGATCGCATCAACCGCAAGACGATTCTGGTCACCAGCTCGTCGCTGCTGTCGCTCTCATACATGATCATCACCATCCTCGCTGCCATCTTCCCCGCCAAGCCTGGCCTCCCGACCAACGCGGCCGCACAGAAGGGTCTGATTGCCTGCATCTTCTTCGTCTCGGCCAACTACTCGGCGCTGTTGGGCCCCATGTCCTGGATTATCCCGTGAGTTGGCCCTGACAGCTTATGACGCAGCGGGATACCTTACTGACACCGCTAACCTCACAGCCCCGAGGTCTTCACCACCGAGCTGCGCGCCAAGGCGAACTCCGTCGTCCAGGTCATCCACTACTCCATCAGCTTGGTTATCACCCAGTGCTCGCCGATCGCCCTTGAGCGTGTGGGCTGGAAGTACTACGTGGGTCTCACTGTCTCCAACTTTGGGGAGTTATTGTTGCTGACCCGCAACCCAGATCCTGTTCATTCTTACCAACGCGCTCTGCGCCGTTGTCTTTGCGCTCGCCTATCCCGAAACCAGAGGTGTGTGCTGTGTGTACAGTCTGACGCAGGAGTATGCTGACAATCTGCCACAGGCAAATCGCTCGAGGAGATGGATGAGATCTTTGGTGACGTCCAGAGGAGGCACGACCTCGAGTACAAGTCTGCGGGTGATGCTGCTTCGGAGAAGGATGGGTTCCAGGTCGTGGAGGCGGCCAAGTAGATGCCCCATGGCATCACCATGTTTTGAGGTCAAGAGTGATTTGACTCGTTTAGAGCGCATGGGATCGTTGTTCGGATGTCCCCTCTGCAAGACATTAATTTATAGAACGGGCTGATGCCCCCTACCAGAATTGTCGGTGTCAGCTCACACAGTGTCTAGTGTGCATCGCAAGACTTTTATCCCAAACTTGAAGGCCGTAGTGACCATCAGGTTACATAGTGCCATTTCCTCTTCCGTTAGCATGGCACAAAAGGTAGAGCGGAACCATGTCCGGGCGATTTCCATTTCTCCCCACTCTCCGTCACGCGGACAACAGCAGCATAAACAACACACTCAGCAGCAACGGCAACTACCAGGTAAGCAAGAAATCGATCGATTCAAAACGAATGGCTAGACAACATCGGTCTTCTGCAGAGACCAACCTTGTACTGTGGCAAAAGCTTTTGCCGAGAACGACACCATCCTCCCTTCCCTTCTCCTGGTACAGTCTGCACTCGTCTCAATCCCACCCATGGGCTCAGACTCGGGTGCTCAGCAAAGTCCGTACTTCTCCAGGAAGTTGCCCAAGGCGCTGAAGCAGCCCGCGCAGCCGCACAGCTTTTGCGCACAGTCAGTATAACATGTACAATGCCAAACAGATTCACACACCCAAGAGAATGGGATAGACAGAGAGGCTGGGGGGGGCATCGGGCGGGGCGGGAAGCGAGCCGTGCCAGGAGTGAGGGGACCCGAGTATCGAGAGGGGAATAGGGGCGCCCGCCTGGGGGTCCCGAGCTCTGGGACTCACCTCCTTCTTCTTGGCGCACTTGAAGATGCCCTGCCAGTTCTCGTCGTCGATGGCCTCGGCGATGCACACCGCCTGGCTGATGACGTCGATGCAGCTCAGGATGGAGCAGCCCGCGGGGGCGGCGAAGGCAAAGACTGAGATGGGGGGAAACATGGGTTAGTGTTTTCTTGGTTGGTTGGTTGCGGCAAGGCGTCATCGGAACGTGTCTTGTGGTAGAGCCAAAGAGGAAGGAGGGAGCGGGTGTTGGGACAGGGTCAAAGGGGGATGAAGAACATACCTTCGGCCTCGTTGAAGGTTGCGCGGGGGGTCATGTCGCGCATCAGCGGGCGGACGTCGCGGGTGATCTCGGCGCTGGGAAGGGCGAGGGCCGGGACGAGGAGGGTGGTGAGAACGGTGGCGGTGAACTTCATTTTGGCGGTTGGTTGGATTTTGAAGGCGGGACTTGGTGCTTCGAGTCTGGTCTCAAGGGTTGGAGATCTGGCTGATGGTGTTTTGGAGGTTGAGATGAGAAGGGAAGAGCGCCTCTCTTATACTTTTTGTGACTCCAGCAAGGTGGGAAGTTGAGCTGACTGAGGGTTGGGATGCTTCATGGTCCATGTCCAGAGGTTTCGCTTGCCGCTTCCACGTTGAGCAGAGTGTAAATTACCGGTCTATGCTTGTTGGCGTTGAGGCGATAGCGGGGTCGCGATGCCGAGACGGTTTGTTTGCCCAGGTTCATATTGCGGCTGTGGCAGGGTTCGGGCTTGGTGGTGTGGTAGGATTGGAGATATTGTCTCTCGCTAAAACATATAGTCACAGAGACGGTAGCATGGTGGTTTTGGGTCTTTCTTGATGCCGATACCGTGAAAGGGGTAGGTCTCGTGCCATGGTACTACATTCGGACATGACCATCTCCTCAAACGTCGTCAACCAAGACTGAATGTGGTTGCCATCAACACCACTTGCCAACGGAGTCCAGTACACCGAGAAACATGAATTAAAGTTAAGGGTGAAGTCAAAACCATGTGAAACGATTCTATTAAATCTAGCTTCTTCTTAGATCCATGCATTTCATACTAGCCTTTGGGACGAGGTTGACCTCGGCTGGCAACAGGCATTAAGATGTTGGGGGCGAACAGGGCTTCAGCCTAATTATTACGTTCAAGTTAATCAGATAACTCCTGCATCAGTCGGCATGCAGACGTTGAAAATACATTCATTCAACCCTGTTGTCCTGCTCCCCGGAGAGGAAGCGTTTGGCGAGAATTCCAGCAAATGTTGCAATGACATGCAGGAATCACAACTTTGTGAGGTATCTCTAAAGCATGAGGGCCGGGGTCAGTCTGAGACATCGGCATAATTTAACTGCCGTGAATTAGATGCAGGAAGCCAGGCGTTTTTCGGGGTCCGACAAACCAGATAAGGCAGAAACGGAAGATGAACTGCATTGCTTGGGTGCATCTTGTTAACGTTACCCTGGCCATCTTGATTGATGCCACGCAGGGCGGCTATCAAATGCAAACGATGTGCGGCTGAAGGTACGTATGGAGGTGTTGGACAAGGCACCTTGGTCTCGTGGATGAACTCCACAAGCTTCGCGGCCCCCAATGTTCGATGACCATCCAGGCCCAAGCCGGGTGGACATCTCACCGCGCCACGAGGACTCACGGCAGTGGTACACAGGCCTTTGGGTGGTTTAATTCCTCAAGGTGTGTGAACCCTGCATGTATAGATGGAGGTGGTCTTGTTAAACGGGGTTGAACATGCAGGTGTGTTCCAAGCTTGCACAGCATCGGACTTCATAACGGTCCTGCATCAAGATTCCCGATAGGCGACCGAAGACCATGACACATGCATCGACTCGCTAGAGGGAACGCATGATTGGGCCCGATTACAAGCAAAACTATCATACCGTGTGTGAGGTGCAGACAATCAGAGAGCTGAGTTTAGGCAAAACCATGCAGGGCTCAACCTCTTCTTGTCTCAAAATTGAGCCGTGGACGGCCATAAATCTCTCCGACGCTTATTTCCAAGATCTTGAAATGGGCTCATTGGTCCAGGGGCAATGCTAATGCTGTGCAATGTGTTCCACAAGTTGGTGAAACCTTCATCGCCTAGGTAGTTGCTGTTCTGTCGCCCTGAGCTTGGTGTTTGAGAAGGGAGCGTGGAAGTCAAACCGCTGTTGGTATTTGAAGTGCAATTAGAGAAAACTATTCTGAGGTTGTTTGTGGGCTTTGACAACGAAGTGAAATACGTAGGCAGTCAAAGCCATTGGGGTGATTAGGAGGTCCTGTGTTCGTGTAATACAGACAAACTCGAGAACTCGCTGTTCTGGCCGCCGAATTTGGCTGGCGCGTGCCACCGTCTTTAGTGGCCTCGACAATGCGGGGGGTCCTGGTCTCTCACATGTACCCTGAACATTCCCCAACAGCCAACACCCAACCTTGGCGGCCCCCCAGTTCATTGGCCCTGGTCCAGGCTTCATTTTCCGCAATCCTGTGACGAACCTGTTCGCCCTGACCCACTCTGAAAGGGCCCCGGAGGTGATGCTAGTCAGGATGAGATTCGGTAGAGCCAAAGGGTCTACCACAAGATGCACTGATCTGGTCTCGCTGAGAATGGTGGTTACCAAACTGTGGATGAATTGCTTACTGAGGAAGCTCCAAGCTCCCGTAACGAGTGACTGACTGGCTGGTATATATACATGCTGATTTCTTGATCACTTGCTATTGGTGTTCGCATGATCGCTGCTCGACCACTGCGATCACTTTCTGGTTGGCTACCTGGTAACTAAGCAATTGGCTAGCGGGCCTTCCCGCTTCCCACAAGCAGCCGTGGCGGCGATGCGCCACCACTGCTGGAACAAAACGAGGGACCGAATCCCTCGGGTCCAAAGGGAACTTGTTCCCTAAGGATCAGCCTTTGCAACGCAGCAGAACCTCTAGCAGAACGACCGTCGGTAGCCTCCACTTCAGAGCTGTTCCTCCTGCCTGAGACCCTCGTGAACCATAGGAGATGTCCCAGTAATGAGCGCTCGTGTTGACTCTAATGATTCACTCATCTAGCAATCAACGACAACTTTACATGTGTGTTGCATGTGTGTTGCGTCAGTACAGTAGTCTAGACTCTAGACTCTTGGAGTAACAAGCATTCTGGGCGCGGCTCGTTCCGTCCATCGGACAAAGCCAACACACAGCTTGGTCTTTGACTTACTTCGCGCGTGACGTCAACAGCCTCATGGCAGCGCCTACACCACACTGTCGCCACCTCTCGTACTTGTGCCGTGATGGCAAGTCTAGCCCGCGGTCGAGATCATGCGCGGTCCAGACGAACGACATTTGCGCGTTGGTACGTAGCGCGACGTAACGATCAAGACAGATGAGCGAGTTGAATGAGATTCGACACCCTAGGAGGCATAGACCTGTCGGTCGACCCGGCAACATACGGCTTTGACCAATCTATTATTAGAATTGTGACGTCAGCATCCAGTCCTAGCTTGAGCTAGCCGCAACACAGTTACTCTCTTCTCGTATATGTCCCACGATGGCCGTTTCTAGCGCGCGCGTTCGAGACACGAGCGGTTCAGATGAGCCGTTCAGACGAGTGGTTCAGACGAGCGGTTCAGACGAGCTGGTATCCGGAGTTTCGGACGTCTGTGCGTGGCGCGACCATGATCTTGGTTTTCTGCTGGAATCGAGACATGCCGCATCTCTCGTCAACTTGGGTGGGACACTTTTAGGCCCTGATCGGCTCGCAGAACTGGTCTAGCAGAAGTATTGAATCTTGGCCTGCGCTAGTAAAAGTTGGTTTTATCGAGTCCGAAGACACTGCTTCCCGGCCGAAGATTGTTGCCCCCTCTCCCTATCCCAACAGGCCCCAAGCACAGTTCTTAGATAAAAGCCCATATAACCCCCCTTCCTGTCAGCTAGAGGGTGTCAGAGGGTTGCGTTATTTCCTTCACAAAACACCCGCCTTGACTCAAAATTGTCTCCAATGATGAGGCTTCCGATTTCCACAATGAGAGTCCTCAGCCTTGGTCTCGTCGCCCTCCTGGGCCGCGCAGCGGCGGTGGACTCGTGCACGCAGGCCAACTCGGGCTCATGCTGTAAAGGCTACACCTACAATGACATGCCGCTCCACCTGCGCACTGCCGCTCCTGTGTGCGACGGGTCCGTCCCGCCGGGCCACGGCGTAACCCCCCCGACGTGCAGTGGCCATGACCCGGTGTGTACGGCCATCGACAGGATCCCGGAAGGATCGTTCCATGGAACGCTCTACTGCGGCAATCCGTTCCCCAACGACGGCTCGGGCACGGTCAAAGGAACGATAGTTGTCGAAGTTGGCTTATGCCAAAGCCCCATGACTGGCTACTGCTTTATCCTCACAGCTACGGCTCCGGCTGGGACTACGCTCAAGGCCGACTTCAAGGTCCAGATCTCCACGAACCCCCTGACTCGCGACAACCCTGGACAGTTCGCCACCAAGGTGACAACCCAGCCCGTCTATGTTCCCTTCTCATTGGTCTACGGCGCCTCCTCCCCATGCGACACGCTAGGCCCCAAGACCGTCTACATCGGCTTTCACGCCGAAGAGGGCTCCGAAACCTGCTGGGCGGGTGGCAACGACCGGACGACCCTCCAGACCATCCCAGGCGGCAACAACAACTGGGCCCTGCAGTTTGCCTTCCCCTACACGTGCAAGGAGATCTGCAAGACTTATTGCTGTTGCCCGGCGCCGCCCACGGTCCCAGACTGCCCGACGGACTATAGCCAGTCCTGCCCCGGCCGGTGCGACACCTCCGGGGCTCAATGCAAAACGATCCCCATCTACAACCTGCCAAATTGGGGCAGCCCGGGCTCGCTCTACGCTGACAAGTGCTGCTGCAAGCCGCCCGACAACCCAGGGGACTGCACGGCGCCTTTCACCATACGGAACGACGTACCCCCCGGCACCCAGACGTGTCCGGCTTCCAGCTCCCCTCTCCTCTGCAACGGCCCCCTCAAGGGCAGCATCGCCGATTGTCACACGGGCCTGTACAACGAGGTGTGCTGCTGCTGCAGCCCCGACTACTCGACGTCGTGTGCCGCCCCCGCAACGCACACCCCCGGCGCATGCTCGGGCAGCCCGCCACCATCAGGATGCACGACCAAGACCGACAACTGCGGAAACCAGTTCTGCTGTTGCCAGGCCACCGTGGGCACCTGCTCAACCGAGACAGCCTTTGGCGTTCCCAGCGCCTGCGCCCCGAACACTGTATGTGACGCTGCCCACTACCCGGGCGTCATCACGCTCCAGTCCAAGGGCTGCGGCCGCTGGGGCTGGGTCATCGATACGGGCGACCTCGCCGCCGCCGGATCCAAGACGTACACACTCCACAGAGGCGCCGGCCAGAACGATCTCGGCCACGGCGCCGATGTCGGCTCCGTCACCATCAAACACTGCACGGAAGGCTCGACGACCTGGTGCGCCTTCTTCACCACCACTGGCGGCAACGTCATCACGTCGGCCCACGTTGAGGCTGACTGCGACGCCCTGTCGACGCGGACGACGCAAAACTTCCCGTGCGCCCCCGGCGGCTACAACAACAACGGCGGCAACTCGTGCGGCACCAATGGCCTTCCGGGCACGTCGTGGACGAGCCAGCCGTTCGAGACCTGCACCACCAACCACTACTTCGTCATCCTCCACGCCGCCGTGGCCAACAACGATCCCGACTGTACCGGCACCAACTGTGGAGGTAAGGACGAGGATCTGGGTTCAGGTTAGCAAATATCCATCGACGAAGGCTTCCGGTGCTTCCGGTTGGCTGCTTCGTACTGCGTGCTGGTGGTAGCCCCGTTGCTTAGCGCTTTGCGGAGGACCCCATCTGAAAGAAGCCGGCAGGGGGGGGGGTGCCACACTGGTAATAAAGATGCGTTTGATAAAGGAGGTTTACGGCTTGGATCTAGGCTTAGATTGCTATGAATATAGTGCGTGTATTAACACGACCAACCACTCGGCTACTACCTCCTATACGTTTTATAATCCTATTTCCGTCCATCCTAGGACCCAAGTGTTACGGGCCTGTCTTCCGTGATGTGGAGCAGTCCACGAACGGCGTTTGAGCGGCCTTTGCAAGGACCTTCCGTACTCGAAAGAAAGAGCCCACCTGATCCGGTAGGGCCGGTTGGTCGGTTTCGCAAAGAAACTCGAATGGTATGATTTATGCCGACATGCCTATGTTCAATCCGTCGAGAAACGGGCGCGCCTCAGCCCTGATCTACCTGTGGACGGAAAACAGTGCTCGCAACTGAGGGGGTGCCTCGGGGGCATAGAGCCGGACTTTTCGATCCATCCAGTCGTTGAACAGATGCAGGCAAAGGCGATATTCCACGGCGAGCACCCGGCGGTAAATTTCATCGCGAACGTGGCGAGGTAGGGTGAAAATCTTGGCTCTCGGGCGCAAAGGCGGGAAAGTGTAACTCGAGGGTAGGGGAGGGAAGCAATATGGACTGCTCGTGTCCAGCGAGGAAGGTTGAGCACCCATTTTGCTCGCGGGATTCAGGGTAGCTCCAGCAAACGGGAGTGGAAGCAAAAGTCGTTGCCCAAATGTTCAGATCTGAGGACGTGTTCGATGTTGGCAACCAACAGAACACGTTTTTAGCCACATGTGCTGCTGGATCACACCCCACCACGCAGGTTTAGCCACACCAGATCGCCAACCAACATACTGGCCAAGCCACAAATGAGATGGAATCATTAGAATGTGGCACTTAATCGGCTCGCCTTTTCCCCCACAGCCAAGGCCTGCCCACAGCACGGCCATCCCTTCGCCAGTCTCGCTCGAGTCTCGTTCAGTTCACCATGGGCACCTTGAGGCTGGCTGCAAACTCGCAACTTCCGCGATGGGCCTCAATCCTTGGCACGGGTCGTCTTGCATGCCTGATGAAGGCCACCGGCAACTCGATTGGGTCGATGGAGGACGTTGCGGCCGCCTAGCCCCTGGGATTGGCTGATGTGTTTGGGTTCGAATGTTGGCACTGGGGATGATCAAGTTCACTGTCGTACAACAGCCACCCCCGCTTGCAGCTTTTGATCTGGTTGGAGTGTCAATGGCTCCTTGCAGCCGGTCATGGTATTGCTGTCCTCAGATTTGGTCACGGCTTTCTCCCGATCACATTCGTCCCACTCCGTCAAACTACTCAGGGCAGGCTATCAGTTTCGTCCATCAAAGGAACGAGACCCGATTCTTCAGTGCCGCCATGGAGCGAGCAAGCATGAGACTCCCTCTCCGCCCAGCCGCCACAGCTCAGGTTGCTGCGTCACGCCCTATTCCTCCGTGCCATTTCTTTGCTCGAGGAATATGTCGAAATGGCGGCACTTGCCTGTTTTCCCACGAAACCGACACTCCACAAGAGACGATGGCCACGCCAGCGGCACCAGAAACGGTCTCCACGCAACACGGATTCAAAGACACGAGGTCCCAGGTCCCCTGCCGATTCTACCTCGCGGGGAGCTGTCGGAATGGGAAGACGTGCTCGTTTGCACACCCCAGCGCCGCTGCCGGCGAAGCTGCGACAGAACATGGGAATGATATTGTTGCGAGGGAGGTATGGGATGCGCCTTCTACGGCTCTCCGGATCCAATGATGCCGTTATCCAATGGCTAACACGTCCCCAGGATGAACCCAAAACTGACAACTGGACCCGAGTCATCTACGGCGCAGTTGTCCAGTTTGGAGATGGGGCTGCCGTGGTGAAGACGTCCCTCCAATCCGACTTCTCAGCGGTTCGTCTCACCGGGCTCCCACTTGGAAGCTCCCCTACCAGCGTTTCTGCGCTGCTCGACCGACTGGCGTTCTCAGTTTCCCACACCTGCATCCGGTTGCCACCCCCTCGACAAGACGCAGTCAACTGTGTTGCCGATGTCCGTGTCGAGGACCCGTCCTTTGCACAGCGTCTTTGTGCCAGCATCGTCAAGCCGGGCCCATCCCCAACAGAGAGTCTTGCGGGAATCACAGCAGTGCAGATCAACGCACCCATGCCGGGGGGATTGAACGCGCACCGAGTCGAGTGCAAGAAAGTCCACATCTCCTGGTATCATCCATTCAGGACGGTGTGGCTGAACTTCTCAAAACGGTGGCAAGCCCAGCAAGTGAACGACAAGTTCAACGCCGGCCAATATACCGTCCTTGCTCAGCCGGTCAAGAGTAGTGGGCCAAGCGAAAGCGGGCGCAATTATCGGAACACCCTCCCATTTACCATTACACTGACGGATGTCCCTGGACGGGCCACGGCTTCGGATGTTGTTCGTACCCTTCCAACCTTCATTCGGCCGGGCCACGTGGAATTAGGCAAGCCAAGCTATGCCTGCGACCCGGGCACCGCAAACACCATTGTCAAGGCCAAGCTGGCAGAGATTGGCCCCTTGGAATGGTGGGAGGAACCAGCGGGCGTGGGGGGGAAGAGGGCCAAAGCAAAGGCCCGTTTCCAAGACGAGGGAGATGCTGCCAGGGCAGCGGCTGTGCTCAATGCATCGAAGTTGCCTTTCCACGACAAGGGCAACCTCACAGTCCAGGCCATCTTCTCCGCCCGCTTCAAGGTCCCGGATCGCATTTACCAAGCCGTCCAAGAACAAGTTGCGGCGCAGAGCCGGGTCTGGTTTGCGAAGCATGTTTTCTTCACCGCGTACGAGCCGTCTCGTGCTTACAGGGTCCTGAAATTGGAGGGCGAGGACAGCAACGCCATTGCCGAAACGAAACAGGCGCTCGAGGAGATCCTGGCAGGGACGCTGGCAAGGCTCGGGGACGATATCTTGTGGGCGCCTTCGTTTGGTCTCAATGGAGATATTGCTCGACAACTCAAGGCCATTGAGCAAAAGCTCGGAATCGTCATCGTGAGAAACAAGAGGAGATCACGCCTTCAGCTCTACGGGCAGCCAGAGCAATGCGCCAAAGCCCAGAAATTGCTCGCCGGCCTGGTAGAGGAGGATTCATCAACCACAAATGTCATCGAGCTGGATGAGGACAAGTTTGCGTGGGCATGTTCTGGAGGGTTCAGGGAGCTTGTGAAGGCCTTCGGGCGGAAGGTGGAATTTGACATCATCTCCACGCCCAAGCGCATTTTGGTGGGCGGCTCCGAGAAGGACGCCAGAGTTGCCCATGACATGGTTGCGAGCCAGAAGCAGGCAGCGGGGCTTGCAGTCGCTTCGATGGGTGACTGTGCCATCTGCTGGACGGAAGCCGAGAATCCCATACAGACAAGATGCGGCCATGCCTACTGCTCGGATTGCTTTGAGAGGTTCTGCTTCTCGGACAACTCGGCGACAGACAGCTTCAAAATCCGGTGTGAGGGCAACTCAGGCAACTGCAAGACGATTCTAAGTCTCGACGAGCTCCAGGAGCACCTGCCGTCCAGCACTTTCGACGAGATGCTCGAGACCTCGTTCAAATTCCACATCAGCCGTCACCCAGAAGCATTCCATTACTGCCCAAAAGCGGGCTGCGGCCAGATCTATCGGGTTTCTTCCTCCGGAGTCGTTTTCCGGTGTCCAGGTTGTCTCACTGCGTTATGCACGACCTGTCATGTCTCCCATGAGGGAAAGTCATGTGCCGAGCACAAGTACCTCAACTCGGAACAATACGCCGCGTGGGAGAAGACGAAGCAGAAACTCGGGATCAAGGAATGCCCCAAGTGCAAGACTGCGATAGAGAAGCTGTACGGGTGCGACCACATGACTTGTGGTGGCTGTGGGACGCACATTTGCTGGAACTGCTTGGCCATTTTTGACACGGACAGAGAGTGCTACAGCCATATGAGCAAGGCACACGGGCCTCATGGTGAAAGAGTTCATTTCTAGGCGCCAGAAATAGACAGGACGCTTCTTTTCGGTTATGAGTGCTTCTCTACCCCCGATTTCCTAATGCTAGCGCGAAACCGTGATGCTTGAGACTGTCAGCCACAAGGAACAATGGTGCATCCTGCAGTACGGATGGAGATGGTATCATCGCAGAATCACAACTACTTAAACATAGTTGTAGCATAAAACACCCCGAGTGTCCATGACCTCGTCGATTGTCCGGTTTGGAACAAGCCCGTAGAGGTAGAGCAAGTGGTTGAGAGTCGTAACATTAGCTGGGTCGCCAATGACCAGCGGTTTCCTGTTATTTCTCAGCATTAGCACCTTCTTGGCCGCTAGTATGAATTAGTTTCAGCGACGACTTACGGAACATCAGGTGGGCGGGTCAGATTGACGGGCGCAAACCCGCCAGTTCCCGGAGGATCCCCAGGAGATTGTGACCCAGGAGCGTTGTCGAGGTCAAGGAAGTTGTTTCCCCCGATATCTTTGAGTCGAGAAGAGGGGTCTTGTGCCTGCCAGTCGGCCCACAGTTTGTCCAGCCAGGCATGGTGTAAGAAGAATATTGGGTCTCCAGGGCTGGAGATGGGATTCATCATCTAACACGTTGCAGGAACTCGGTTAGTCTTGGTTCAGCAGAATGATCCAAGGGGTAGTTCTGACCTGAGCACCGATGCCGCCATGTCCGGCAGTGTGGGGAGCAGCCTCGATACATGGCCAGAAGTCGGTGAATACAGTCATGTCCATGCAATTTTCGACCCTGGACGACGATGCCCCGAGGCTCGCATCGTCGCTGACCTGGCGGTCAATGCAGTGGTCGTTGAGTTCGTAGCCCGGTCCTATCGGGTTGATGTAATCTGCGAATGGCCCATCTTGGATGCAGTTGAGCCTGCCAGCGCCGTCACCGCCAAAGCCGAGAAAGGGGTCCAAGATGTCGGATGTGGAGAAAGCACCAGCATCACGTTCTTCATCCCAGTACCTAACGTAGCGTAAACAGACGATCTACGAATAAGAGCATCGAAGTCCATGGAGAGCGGATAACGAGAATGATCTTACGGCTGGGAGCCCGTGTACCCGCACTCATCCCGAAGAGCCTTCTCGTGCGCCCACACGAACAGGCGGTGGAAAGGAAGGAATTGCCCCTGTACGGAAATTAGCGCCACAAGCTTCCGGCAGAACCGCTTCCCATCACTCCCTCTTCAGACAGCACTTACAACCCAGTGTGCAATCTCAGTCTTCAAGGCGTGAGCAGCCTGGAATTCGTCGAACTTGGTCCGGCTACCGCGGATGCCGAGGGTGGCAGGCTTGCCCATGAGACACACTTCTGCATCCAGATATGCCCTCTTCTCGGTGCGGTTAAGCGTATGCCTGTTCCGAACGCAACAGTTATTGGCATGAACTTTTCAACTGACAAGAGAGAAAAGTCTCACTCACCATGCACGTCGAGCCCTTGGGGAGTCACATGTTGGCGCAGATTGCCTTTTGTCATCTGCTGGCAACGCAGCCGCCGTGCTTGCAATCAACAGTGTCAAAAGAGTCGACGTCAAGATGGACATCATGGTGCGGGAGAAGGAGCTTCCCGCCAGCGAGCTAATCGGCAACCAGAACTGGAGACAGGGACGGCGGCCCACATCCCAGCAGCATTCAGGGCTTATGTGACTGACTCTAAATATGGTAGATTCGTTCAACCTAGTCCTCGAGGAATCTCAACACCAACATGCCAGCGGCCCGTACCTGAGTGGCGTGGTTCTCCCCAGATCGCCAGGGAAGGTGTGGAATGCTCCAGATTGAAGCAATCAATACGAGTCTGCCCCTTGCGTCGGGATGTGGGAGACCGCAACCTTGGTCGCGGCTATATACTCGTATTACGACACGGACGCGTATCCAGTGATTTCCGAGTAATTACCAGAGAACTGAGCGGAGCCTATTGAAATACCCGGATCTCTAAATTCTCACGTTCCATTCGACCACCCCATTTTTCCCGTTCACGGATCTCATTGCGACTCTGAAGATCCTTGGCCGTTTGGCTGCTCCATGTCGGAACCAGGCTTCATATTCGGAAGCAGCAATTTGGATGATGACCAACAGCGGCTCGATTGTTTTGAGCGCAACAAGACAAGAATATGTCGAAAAGAAATAGATTCGATGAGGGTTTGAGGGCTCACCCGCCAGGTACAAATATATCCTTTAGACATATCGTCTTGTCCTGGTTGTCTCCTCCTGAACCTTGAACATCAGGATCTGAGTTCTCGAAACCATATCAACCTTGGAACACAATGCACCTCCCCACAATTCTCCTCACTGGCCTCGTGGCCCCTCTGGTAGCCGGCCATCCGGGCCACGACCACGCTAAGGAGCTGGGTACGAGGCTCGAGTTTCTCGCTAACAACAAGAATGACCTCAGTCACTGCGCGGAGAAGATGCGAACACGTGGTATCGCTGCAGCCAACGCTCAACGCAGGTCTCAACTTGCCGAGAACCTTCTGAAGAAGCGGGGTCTGAAGGGTAAGCGGACCTAAACAGGGGCTAAACCTTGGTTCAGCAAACCTTTGACTCACACTGCGTTCAGTGCGAGACATCTCCGACAGCCACAAGTCCACGGCTAGCTACACGGCACAGACGGAACTCTCGACCGTCTTTGCGGGGAACAGCTCCTGCGTCCTTAGCCCGGAGCAGATCGAGGGCCCGTACTGTGAGCCAGTCCAATCTCCCCCGTGCCCCTGGCACCGTATCGTGGCACTGGTTCTCATACCTTCGTAAATCTCCAGATGTCTCGGGCGAAAGGATCCGCCAAGACGTCACAGAAGACCAAGATGGTGTTCCATTGGCCGTCGACATCCAGGTCGTCGACATGGACACATGCGAGCCGATCCCAGGCGCCTACCTTGAGATCTGGCGTAAGTGGAACCCCCCCCCTTCTCTGAGACCCGTGTGACCACTGACCGACCGCGCGCCCCCTCCAACAGACTGCAACGCCACGGGCGTCTACGGCGGCGTCGTCGCGAGCGGCAACGGCGCCGGCGACCTCGACAAGGCCAACCTCAACAACACCTGGCTGCGCGGCGTGCAAAAGACGGACGCCCACGGCGCCGTCCAGTTCCACACCATCTTCCCGGGCCACTACATTGGCCGCACCACCCACATCCACGTCGCCGTGCACCTCAAGGCCGAGGCCCAAGCCAACGGCACCCTGCTGGACACGACCGCCGCGCACGTGGGGCAGATGTACTTTGACCAGGACCTCATCACCGCCGTCGAGAAGCAGGCGCCGTACACGGCCAACAAGCAGGCCCTGACAACCAACGGTCAGGACTTCCTCCTCACCGCGGCGGGCCAGACGTCCGACCCTGTCATGGAGTACGTGGTGCTAGGCAAGGGCGTCGAGGATGGTTTGCTGGCGTGGCTCGGCTTCGGCGTGAACACCACGCTGGCTCGGGAGATGAGCGCCGCGGCGACGATCTATGAGAGCGGTGGTGTCGCGAACCCAAACGCCGGCCAGGGCGGGTTCCCGGGTGGGTTCCCTTCAGGTTTCCCCAGCGGATTCCCCTCGGGCTTCCCGACTGGGTTTCCCTCGGGTTTCCCATCTGGCTTCCCCTTCCCGTCTGGAGGCGTACCGACGGCGCCTCCCTTGCCGACCCAGACTCGGGTGCCCAAGGATTGATTGGTTGTTTGCCTGGCGCAGGGCCCGATTGCCTACATTGGTTTTTTTCTTGGTGCCTGACACGGTACGGGTTCTCCTTGGCTCTCTTTCTAACTTGGTTCAGCTCGCAAAATTGTCTGCTCGTCCTGGCCGAACTCTCTCGCTAGTGTTCACACCCATCCCGCTGCTGGTTCAGCTTAGCTCCGAATAGGGCTTGGGCTGTGAGGCATTAGTGAGCGCGAGAAAGCTCAAGCATGTTGTGTCTCGCCGCCTGTTGTTTCACGTTGACAGAATCGGTTTGTGTGATTGCCATCTGCTACGCGTCTCAAAGCATGGTCTCCTGATTTAGAACTACAAAAAGCTCGGAACGGAATCTTACAGTACAAATTAATGCTCTTCGGTTTGCCACAACCTCATTTACCTTTCTCTCAGCATCTGAGTGCCATGTTCAGGTTTGGAGTGCATTGAGTCTGGGCCTGAATGGAGACGAGGATGTTGGAGGATAACTGGCTAAACTGTCAGAGTCGCAGCGACAACTGAACAATACATGAACTGCTGAAATACACTGGGCCCTCTAGTCACATCATTGCATCTGCCTTTCTCGATCTGTTATCTTCGCTTGCCGGATCGCATTCAACCATACGCCAGCCATCTTCTTGTACCCTTCGTCATTAGGATGTGTGCCATCAACCAAATCCCCAACTTGAGGCCCTTCAGCGGTTCTCATGTCGGCAAGGATTATTCTCTTGTGCTCTCCGGCCTTTATCTCAACCAAATTTCGGAGCTGGTCATTTACCCGCGAGACTCGCGAGTTAACCTGCTTGTCGGCGTTGACAAGCAGAGTGGACAGAATGACAGCCGAGGTAGGAGCCGCCTGCCACAAATACTCGAGCAAGTTGTTCATACGCTGCCCAAAACCGTCAAGTTGGAAGTCTTGGATGCAGTCGTTGGACCCGGCGTTGATAAGGAAGACGTTGGGGAGCAGCGTCGGGACGGATCTCCTGGCCCGGTGGTCGATCTGGTCGAGTCTGTATCCACGCCACCCCTCGTTGTCGCTGTTACTCATGGACCCTGACCTGCGCGAGCCGACGAAACAGGTTTGGTAGCCGTCGACGAGAAGCATATCGCGAAGGAATTGTCGGTATCCGTTGCCGTCTGACGAGCCGACGCCGTATGTAACTGAGCCCCCTAGTGGCATCAGGTAGAGGGATGGTTTCGTCGCCAACGGGGAGAGTTGGCCTATGGAGGGTACCTAAGTAAGGTTCAACCATCGACGTGTAAAGGTTGCATCGAGGAGCCTCAATGGCACTGCGTACCTGTGCATATGGATGCCTTCCTCCTGGCCGACATGTGTCGGCGGGAAAGCGACCTGATGCTCCGTGGCAACATCTTGACATTGAATGATTGGACCGAGAAAAGTGGAAGAGGAGTAGAAAGACCAAAGTGATGGGCTGAACCGTTTCTGCCCATCAATGCACCCTCGTGCTCCACAGAGAAAAGTTGGCGTGGGTCAGGTGTTTCAACGGAACCATGCCTTGTCAGTGGAAGGGCGCAGGCTGCGGATGATCAAAGTGCCCCGCCCCAGAAGCTCAGTACAGCACTCGCAGCCCAGCCTGATAGCGGTTTGCCTCAGCTGCCATCCAGCCCCTGAACCAACCTCAAACCTTGATTCAGCAGGATAGCGACCACCGGCCATCGCCATTTTGACAACACACCCTGACGCTCGAGAATCTTGCCTTACCCGAGCTATGGATTCTGGACTCGAGCTGGAGAACAGCCAACTCCCAGCACCAGCCGGCATGGCCATCAACGGCGGTGATGACCATCCGGCACAAAACGAGTCATCACTTCCTCCTACCGACCGCGGCAAACATGCATGGCTCTTTCTTGCTGCCTGCTGGGCTGTGGAGGCGTTGGTCTGGGGTACGTCTCCGCCGTCTTTTATGCTGGGTTCAGGGTCGGTGACAGAGTCTTGCTCACACGGTATCTTGTGTCAACCTAGGATTTGGTTTCTCCTTTGGTGTCTTTCAGGACTATTACTCCTCGCATCTGCCGTTTGAGGGCTCTGGCAACATCGCCGTCGTGGGAATGACAACCCTGGTAACTACCTTAGATTGCAGCACCCGCGCAAGTTGCACAGGCGACTTACATTAACAGGGCATCATGTATCTCGCTAGTCCCTTCGTCCTAGCGCTATGCCGTTTGTATCCACGATTAGCGCGCTGGCTCACCCTCGTGGGCCTCGTTGCCGCCTCGCTCACCATGGCGCTCAGCTCCTTTTGTACCACACTCGCCCAGCTCATCGCCACCCAGGGGGTCCTCTTCGGCATTAGCGGCTGCTTAGCTTACTGCCCCAGCATTCTCTACATCGATGAATGGTTCGCTCGGCGGAAGGGTATGGCCTACGGCATCATGTGGAGCGCAGCCGGGTTTGGCGGCGCCGTCCTGCCCCTGGTGTTCGAGTGCCTCCTGACGGCGTACGGTTTCCGGTCGGCGCTCCGCATCTGGGCGGTTGTCTTGTTTCTTTTCTCGCTGCCACTGTCCTTCTTCGTCAGGCCTCGACTGCCCTTGTCAGGGAGGGTCAGCAGCAGGCCCCTTTTCAACATGCGCTATGTCTTGTCGAGGCGGTTTCTGCTGCACCAACTAGCCAACATCGTCCAGGCGACGGGGTACTTTCTGCCTGGCGTCTACCTTCCGTCGTACGCACGCGCGACCTTTGGCGTATCCACGATGCTATCGGCTCTGACGGTGCTGCTGATCAACATCGCAGCGACGGTGGGCTCGGTTGTTATGGGCTGGATGACGGACAAGCTCCCAGTCACGACATGCCTCGTGGTGTCCGGGATCGGAGCAGGCGTTGCGGTGCTGGTGCTCTGGGGGCTGACGTCGACTTTGGCTGGTGTGTATGCATTTGCTGTTGCGTACGGGCTCTTTGCTGGCTGCTACACGTCCATCTGGCCGGGCATCATGCGGGAGATTGCGAGTCCCAAGCCCTCGGAGCAGCATGTACACGTATATATCGACCCATCCCTAGTTTTCGGATGGTTGTGTGCTGGTCGAGGGATCGGGAATCTTGTTTCTGGGCCGTTGAGTAACTTGCTCATCCATGGCCGTCCGTGGCTGAACCAGGCAATGGGAGGGTACGGGAGCGGCTATGGGAGCTTGATTGTGTACACGGGAGTTTCGGCAGTTGTAGGGGGAAGTGCTTTGTTTTGGAAGTGTCTTGGAATGTTGTAAGAGGAAAGATGCCGCTCGATGTTCAGGTTCATATGCAATGCTCGGGAACGAGCCATAGAGAGCATGTGAGAGACCGCGGCGGGATAGATTTCTTCCAGCTCTTTGAATATAAAAGTGCATGAGTGTGTAGCACGGTGAGCATTCCTATGATCAATGGCGCACTCTGCAGCCTCACGCGTTGGACCAGGTATCAAAAATGTAAATAGCAAGCTGAGGACTGTTGATATTGAAGATTTCCAAAGGAACCCCCCAAGCCCTGTCTAGCCGCCACCGCAGCCACCACCACCGCAGCCTCCCCCTCCACAACCTCCTCCTCCTCCTCC
>Ga0247824_10000286_pt1 | contig 23394 bp, 19 predicted proteins | sample 13C_PalmiticAcid_FD_194412 | JGI IMG/M metagenome (GOLD analysis project Ga0247824, IMG submission 194412) | Soil microbial communities from agricultural site in Penn Yan, New York, United States - 13C_PalmiticAcid_Day48 | ecosystem: Environmental > Terrestrial > Soil > Agricultural land...
AGGGAGAAGGGAGGACTGGTGGAGTATACTGGGGCGAAGGCCATTGCGAGGGTGGATATTGGGGATGGGGGCTGTTGTGCGAATGCTATTTGGTATAGTTAAAAGGGGCGGGGACTTTGGGTCGTGAGAGGTTTGGGAAAGCTGCGAACTGCCCTTCCAGAATTTTTTTTGTAATAAAAAAAAGTTTGGTTTGTGTGCTTGTAAATGACATCATGCTCCCAGTTGGAAGGTGAGAATCCCCGCGCCGGGGTGTGTCTCACATGGGCCTGCCTGTGGACGCTTGAGACAACGCCATGTACATACAACAAACCCATCCTCGTTGCCGCATTGGATGTCTGGAAACAGGTGGCCCAGGACACTGGTAGGTAACTTAATGCGATGAGCCGGCATACCGACGGGTGATATACCACTCTAAGCTGCGCGGCGAGCTCGGAGATGCCATCAAGGTGTCTAGCGTGTCCTATCTTTACTCAGCCGGCTCACCTTCAGCTTGAGCGGCTTCAAGTTGGGCTCGAACACTAAGTGCGCCTTCTGACACGGTCAATGCTCCTGGCTCCCTTGCATAACCAGGTCAAAATTCCAAATAACCTTGGAAAGGAGTGACAGGTTGTGCCTGAGACAAGAAGACCTTGACACGCCGTCAAACCCGCCACCAGCCCGAGGTCACGACTGGTACGACATCTCGTTCGGCCTGCTTGACGGCTGGTGGCTCGCTGACGACCGCACTGCGTACCCCCTGCAGGCATTCGAGCCGTGCATGGCCAACCTCGCCGCAGCGGGGCTCGTCTCTGCAAGCTGTTCGTTGGGACAGACACGAGAGTCCAGCAGCCAACACCTGCTCGTGGCCTGCAACAGGCACTGGGACGTACCCCCGGGCCCCGCCAGCGTCCAGGCTGGCAACGAGCACGGCCACGACGCCAAGCAAGACAGTGGCGGTCCCGCAAGGTGGTGATTATGTACAAAGATGAACGCGCGTGCAGGTCCATGCTGAATGTCTTCTTTCCAGCGGCGGTCCCGGCGTTGCCGGTGCCCGTCAGTACGTCTAGCATTAACCTTGGCCTTATCCCCGGCCTGGGGATGGTTTTCAAAAACTCTCGCCACGTCTAATCACTTCTTCTTCATCGACGACGCCACAGCATAGAGCATGGCTGCATGGGGCCATATCAAGGTTTTCGGCGTGCTCAGAGACATGCAGTTCAAGCATACGGAACGCATTCAGAGTGCTGGGTCGATGGGCCCAGAGGTAGCGATGAAGCTCAAACGCATCCGCGGTCCATCTCAAAAGTACCTCGGGCAAGTCGTCAATGTGCTCAGGCTGGTGTTGCGGATGGCAGTTCTGAGTTCTCTCGTTTCTCCTGAATCCCACGAGGTACTAACGCCAACACGGCAATCGAATCGGCATCCCAAGTGGAGACCGGTACCGAACGGATGCATTTTAACCGAGCCAACCTCAGGCTTTCGTTGTTGCATCGATCAGCGCCCAGACTCCGGTCGCCATGTCTCCTGGGGCGGCTCTTGTTGGAGCCATCTTTGCAGCTAACGTGAATCCTCCTTGTTGAGATGATCCCACAACTGGGTTCACCCACGGTGAAGGAGTGCCACAAGGACCAGACCATTTTTAGCATGCCGGAGTGGAGTCATTGGACAGGCTCGGGTGCCCCTTTTTGAAGAAGAGCGGCGGAGCCCTTCTTCTGGTACTCCTTCCCAAAGCGAACGGCATCCGTTTGACAAGCGGGGTCTGTTGGAGGGAGACCTTGTTGTACCATTGGTGGAAACCAGCGTCATCATTGAACCCATCCAACACGAGGATTCGGGGGTCGCCCGTGGGAGCGTGGCCCTTTTCACAGCCTAAGCTGGTTCCTCCCTGAGAACGTGCTGACATGGCCAAGACTGGAGAGTGCGATCTTCAAATGTGTGAAGCTGATCTCGGAAGCAGGAGATGGACTTTCCAGATATGGGTCTTTGCAGCGTTCGGTTCCGTGCTCGCCAGCCTCGCCTCGGGCCCGGCTGGCTGTGGGGAGGACGGCGACGTTCTGAATTACACGCAGGTACGGGGACCGCCTCGGCCCCCACGTTTTCGCATTGCCCGTTCAGCAACCAATGGCGGGTTCTTTGGGCACAAGCAATGGGGCGTTGCTTAGTCGACACGGCCAAGGTCCCATCCATGTACATACGCCGGGTCGTGCCGACCATCCGGGTCTCCGGGGCGTGTGCCCTAGCTCCGGGGCATGCAAACAACCTTCCCGGCCCAGTGTCGTTCCTGATTCGCCATTTAATTAGCAAGTGCTCACTTTGTGCCGCAGTGTGCGCCAGTCGGTCTCGTGCTCGGCCATATTCCCATGCCATCGATCTGCCTTGGTTCTATAGGGCTTGGCAACGGGATGTTTGCCATCGCATTTAGCCAAGGCGAATCAGAATTATCAGATTTCCCCAGGATCCCCTTTCCCCAAATCCTTCATCTCCTTACCCCGCCCCCCGATTCTCCATGCTCCCGGCTCCAGTTTCCAGCCTGCTGGCCCTGTCCCAGCTGCCAGACTTTGACGTTTGAGGCTGAGATGACTGCTTGCATTTAGATTGCGTTGAATTATGAATTATCATTGGAATGCAGCACCCAGCTTCTCGAATCACTGCGTCGAACACTGCCGTCAGTACATGTACCTTAACTCTGTACAGGTCTGATCGTCAAAAAAGATCTGTACCCCATGTCCGTCCGTCCCAAAATCCCCAACGTGCCAGGTTAAAAGCGTCAAGTCCGAGTGCCAAGACACGTTCCGCTGTGACCCCGGACGGGATGGCAGGCTGTTTCTGGAAGAGGGATAGACCCAGCCAACGTGCCGACACCAGTTGGGTTGTTGGAGGATGGAGAACCTTGTATCCCAGACCTTGCATGTCGGACCTGCCCACGGGTTGGTCTGGGGAAACCGGCAAGTCGGGATGGGGATCTGCTGGGATGGGGCTTACGCAGTGGAATAATGGATATTTAGTCAGGGCCGCCGCCGGCCACCACATGTTGCAGCGGCACTGGACCCAACCGGCCTGACCACTCCCTCCTACGTCTTCAGCTTCCACGGGAGAAAGCAACCGTCAAGATGGTGAAAGTCAACGTCGGCACGACAGCCGACCCCATCGTCACCCGCCTTGTCGAGGAGGACAAGGTGGTGTGGTACAAGAAGCCGAACCTCCGGGTCATGTACATCTTTCTCTTCTTGTGCTGCATGGGCGTCGAGATGACTTCGGGCTTCGACTCGCAGCTCATCAACACTCTCCAGTACACTGAAAACTTCCACGAGTGTGCGTCTCGGCTTCTCTCCTCGACTGCCATGGCACACAGCCGCTGACAAGCTTCCAGACCTGGGCAACGGACGCAAGGATTCAAAGGGGCATTTCGCCATTGAGCCAGGCCTTCTTGGCTTCGTCAACTCGTGCTACCAGCTCGGATCCATATTCGCCGTCCCGTTTGCGCCATGGTTTGCGCAGCGCTTTGGCCGGCGGTGGTCCATCATGCTTGGCTCCTGGATCATGGTCTTCGGTGCCATCCTGCAGGGTTTTGCTCAGCACGGTATGTCCTCTGTACCCGACCTCTCAGTCGCGGTCGGCTCGGCTAACGGTACTCTCTAGTCGCCATGTACATCATTGCTCGCATGATTCTTGGCGCTGGCATCTTGTTCTGCATCATCTCGGGCGCCGCCCTGATCGCCGAGCTCGGTCACCCTAAGGAGCGCGCCGTGCTGACATCGCTGTTCAATTCGTCGTACTTCATCGGCCAAATCCTCGCCTCCGCCATTGCTATTGGGACCAACGAAATCAAGAGCAACTGGGCCTGGCGTATCCCTTCGCTCCTCCAGATCTGCCCGTCGCTGCTCCAGATTGTCACCGTTTTCCTGCTCCCCGAGTCGCCGCGTTTCCTGATCTCCCGGGACAGGGACGAGGAGGCCCGGGCGGTGCTCGTCAAGTACCACGCTGAGGGGGATGCCAACTCCATCCTCGTGCAGGCCGAGATGGCGCAGATCCGCGAGACCATCCGGACTGAGATGGAGGTGTCCAAGCAGAGCTGGATGGAGCTCCTCTCGACGTACGGCATGCGGCGCCGTATGCTCATTACCGTCTTCATCGGCCTCTTCACGCAGCTGTCGGGCAACACTCTGCTCAGCTACTACTCGGGCGTGCTCTTCGGCATGATGGGCTACACCGAAGGCTCCGTCAAGGTGCGCATCAACGTCGCCAACGCCTGCTGGGGCTTGATCAACGCGACCATCATCGCCCTAATTGTCACGCGCTTCAAGCGCCGGCACATGTACATGCTCTCGGCAACATGCATGTGCCTCGTCTTTGTCGCCATGACCATATCCCTCGAACGCATGCAGGTGGCCATCGACGCGGGCGGGACGAACTCAGCGGCGGGCATCTCGGGCCTGTTCTGGTACTTTGCCTTTTCGCCGTGCTACAACATCGGCAACAACGCCCTCACCTACACCTACCTCGTCGAGCTGTGGCCCTACTCGCACCGCAGCCGTGGCATCGGCGTCCAGCAGATCTTTGGCAAGCTCGCCGGCTTCTTCTCAACCAACGTCAACTCCATCGCTCTCAACGCCATCACCTGGAAGTACCTGGCCATCTACTGCGGCTGGATTTTCTTCGAACTGTGCATCGTCTTCCTGCTCTACCCCGAGACCAGCGGCCGCACGCTCGAGGAGTTGGCCTTCTGTAAGTCCCCGCCCCTATTCTCGGGCCTCGCCGCAAATACACGAGCTGACTGCCTGCCACAGTGTTCGAGGACAGCAGCCTCAACGAGAGGACCGTGTCCGCCGTCGAGAAGCAGATCCACTACGGGGACGAGACCGGCAACGTCAAGCACGAGGAGGGACAGCCGGCGACCGAGGCCAAGACCGCGGTTTAGGAGGTGCAACTTTGAGTGGCAACAAGCCAGAGCAATGGTGCTGTAGGTGGTGGATACGCAAGCTTTAATCGAGATATCGGGAAATTGACTCCTGTCTGATATTCTGGCTTTTCATTCCTGTTGCTCCTGATGTGTTTTGCCATTCGACCACTGGACACAAGCATCGACAGGCTAAGGTACATGTAATCTTTTGGAGCGAGCCGGCCCTGTTGTTGACGACGAGCTCCAAGAGGTGCCCACCTGTCCATGCAGGATGACTTATCCACTTTTGGGCAGAGACGGTTGAGACTGCAGCGTTACAGCCCGAGACTGCAGCCGAGCGCAATCGGGGATCAGTGGCGAGAGCAGAGAAACCCATTTCAGTGGTGTGTGTTTCGGCCAGTGTTCCTGGTAGGTGGGGTGAGCATTCTGCTGTCAAGTTTCCAGCTTTTTAGCGCCTACCTGGTAGTTTGTGTTGCGAATGGGACTCGGGGTCAAAATCCTTTGGTGTATACCTTTGACGGAGCCGTGCTACCTCACCTTGTCTGCACTGGAGGTGCCTTTGCACAGCACTGAAAGGGACCGCAAGTGTATTTGATATAGCATACAAGTGGTTAGGACCACTTTTGTCAAACGTCCCTCTCGACGAAAGCCCGAATGATACCCTCGCGCTCTCCTCGTAGACCTTCAGGCTTATCGTCCCATCCTCATTCAGAAAGGTGTTTGCCTGGACAATCTTCCCACCAGGGTCCGTCCGCACTCGACCTGGGTCCTCCGTGTCGGAGCCCTGTCCAGACACCACCACCTGCCACCACTGTGCGTACTCGCCTTCAACAGCAGTGAGTGGCTCGTAAAACTCGCGGCATGTACCAATGTCTGCCGTGCATCGGTACACGTGGAGGCGAAGGGTAAGCCGGCCTAACGAAGGCCTGCCGTGCGAGACAATCTTGGACTTGTCGATGCCGACCCGAACCGCCTTGGCCACTGGAGAGTAGTCGACCTTCATGACCCCGCCCCCGTCGAGCAAGAGATGTTTGAATATGGCAAAATCCCCCTGTACTTGCGTGTCAACAAAGCTTTATCCTGCGCCAGAGCCTCCAAGCGATACTCACGCGGTGGTGTTGGTCGCCCCACGATTCGGTCTCGACGCTGTAGGATCCGAGAGCCTCCAGCCCCGAGACACCAATGGTGAGGTACAGGTAGTAGAGAACTGTATCCTCGAGAGTCAGAGAGATCGTCGTAAACAGGACAGGTACGCAACACTCACGTTCCTGGGCGGCTTCCTCTTCCGCGTAGCCGAATAGGCTCAGAACCTCAGCCCCAAAGCTTGGGAGATAGTACGACACAAGAGTCGCCCGGCATTCTTTAACCGTGTTTGCCAGATCTGCAAAGACAGCCTTCCACTTCTCTCCTGGCTGGTACCACTTTTCGATGGCCTTGCCAGTGACGGGATTCGTGGGAGGGTTGTTCGGGTCAAAGTTGAAGTCGCCTGGGGACAGCTCGCTCAGCATTTTCCCCGTGCCGTGACCAAGGAGTTCATGAATGGCGTTCTTGATGAAGTGAACCGGCCCACTGTACTTCTTGAGCGCTTCTGCCTCCGACGGATCGACGAATGGGGACGGCGGCGTCGCGGTAGCCTTCACAGACAGCCGGTTCGAGAAGACAATGTTCTTCGCCCCAATATTCTCGCGGATGTCACTGTACTATTAGGTAGAAGTTAGTTAATGAATTGGTTTTATTCATACAGGATGGGAGCACTCACGTTTGGCAGGTTGCAGCCATCCCAGACCGTGCTGTTGCAAAAGGCCAGAGCTGGAAGCTGTCAGAATAAGGTAGACAAAGAAATGGAGTGCGAGTTTACAAACCATGGACAACACTCAGATTGGGGGCGTCAAAGCGTGTTGGCTCAAAGGGCCCCTTCCCGTCGTTGACTCCCGGAACTGCCTAAGGAAGCAGACGAATGAACTGGTCGGCATGTTGTACGAGCCCGTCTAGCTGCGTAGTCTCGTCCGGGTCCGCGATGGCCACCATGCTTTCCCATTCACACCGGACGCCAGACGGGTCTCGGTACGACTCCCTGAAGCCAATAATGTGCTCCACCCTTGGGGACTTGTCCATTACCCAAGTCTTCTGGCCCTCATGGAACGCCTGCACATCCCCGCTGCGGAAATATGCGATGTACTAATTCATCAAGGCTGCTTGATTGTCATTCAAAGCGTAATCGGCGGCCGCTTGAAGCTCCTTGCAGATTTTGGACAGTTCTGCAGAGTGGTCGCCCCGGGTGACTCGATAGATAGCGCCAGGATCATCGCTCTTCAGTGGAGATGGATCTGACGGTTCTGAAGTTGCTTGGAGAATTCCAAAGACGCGTGTTCCGCCTTCCACTGTTGCGTGCACCCGCGTATTCTCGGGCCAGATGTCGTGTCTCTCCATCACCTTGGCAACCGCACCTGTGATCTCCTTCTTGGTGATGTGCTTGTCTCCAATGTAGTAGGTCGACTGCGCAGTCTCGCTGGGGTAACCAAGAGTGTAGGGCGGCACGGCCAGCATGAGGCCGATGATCCTTTCCAAGGCTGCGGCGAGCTCTGGCGACACGCTGGCCATCTTGCGTAGGGCATCTGCGGAGATATGGGGAACCGCCTTGGTATCCCCGAGCCCCTTTCCATTTGGTTAGAGATTGTGCTCGTCTCGATACACACGCCAGTGCACCGCGAGACGACTCACATAGTAGTTTCCCAGGTGTGCGAGGAACTGGGCTGCAAACTCCAAGACTGCATCGACCTCCTTCTGCTCAACCTTGGCGTCGTCAACTAGTGCCGACCACCGCCCGTTGCAGGCTTTGTGCAGCTGAAGGATAAGGTCGAATATTCCCTCGCTTTCGGGCGACGTCTGGCGAAGCACAATCCTGCTGCCTAGCCAAGCTGCCCTGGCCAGATGGTGAGCATAGCGCTTCTCTCGGGCCGAGAGAGTGTCGAAGACGTCGCTAATGGCGAGCTGGTATGTTGCCGCCATTGTATGGTACGTTGCAGATCAGAACAGCCAAGGTTCTGCGGGTGCGAGAGGGAGGGACTGTTGGAGGTCCCACAGACGCAAGGCGGCAGGCTCCGAGGCAAGCGGGCCGGACTTTTGCACGGAAAGCCCGAAGGTTTTGAACAAAAGGAGGCTCTTCCTGATAACAAAATGGCGTGATCCAGGTGCTTCTGCTGTGGAACAAACTGGAGTACCCGGTGCGGTTGAGGGATGCCGGGAAAAAGGCGTGAAAGGACAAAAGCGTCACATGGCCAGTGCTGTTGGCCCGGTGTCACATCTCTGCCACGAACCTTCCAGGTTGGGAGAGAGACCAGTCAACGGGAAGGAACTCTACGGGAAGGAACTCTCCGGCGCCTTTAACCCCGCTCCTTCTCGTTCGGCTGGGCTGCTCAAGTAGGCAGATGCAGCGCATCGTTGGATCATGATGATCCCGAGACGGTTCTAAATTTCAGAGCCTGGAGCGGCGTCACCAAGCTGTTCGACAGTCCCATTCAAGAGCCTTGCTTCGACATTCGGTTCAGCTCGTCGAATTTTTCACTGCCGCCATCAAATGCGTCAATGGCGATGACGATACCTTAGGTTTCAGAACCTTGAATTGTGCCTCAACCCTTCAGCTAGCTACCAGGTAAGGTACCTTGGTTGTGACATCCAAAGTCACTTACCTTAGGTAAGGTAAGGTGTTCAGGGGTTTCAATCCTCAGGTCGGTGTCAAAGATTCTGAACGGTACGGCTACGAGGAGAAGAGCGTTCTGACGTGGCGCTAATGAAGAGACTCCAACGAAGGTAGTTGGTGGTGATTCGGCTGCATCGGCTGCATCGGGTGGTTGTGGTATTGGTTCCAGGGGTTCCCGTTTCGGCTGGACAGGGTGTTGTTGGCCGCAGGTCGTTGGCCGTTGGAGCATGAATCACTGCCACCCATCATAGACACATCACAGCCCGCTTGACAGCCTCTCCCCGCTCCGTATTTCTTTGCGCGGGCCCAGGGCTTCCTTCCGTCTTCACGTCACAGTAACGACTGATTTCGTCCAGCAACCATGGCCAGCATACATGTAGACACCATCCTCGACCGGGCGCACCGCGACCTGCTGGATTCGGCAATCCGCAACGTTCTTGCCACCGAGCGCGCGCTCGAGACCTTCGCGCAGATCGCCGACGGCTTGCCGCTCAGCAGCGTCGCCCGAGATGGGTACGCGCGGCGGGCTCCCTACGCGGACCACCCCGCCGTTGTCCGCCATACGTCCCTCTGCCCTGGCGCCACCGAAGCCGCGCTCGACTTCTTGTCCGAGTTTCGCCTTGGTCGCACGCTAACCTTTGACAAAGCTGTGAGTGCACCGGCGCCCGAGATGGTCGTCCCTTGTTAATGTTGATGCCCCTGTGCTCGTCGGCAGCTACTGAGGGCGTACCAGTGGACGCGCCCCGGCTTCGGCCGCAGCTTCGAGTGCCGTCTGATTGAGTTGGTAGCCAGAGCCGTGCACGGGATGGCTGTACTCCTCTTCAAGCGGAATTACCGCATCCACGACGACGTCTGGGCAGCCAAGGACCCGGCCTACACGGTCGGTGAGGTGACGAGGCCGGATCCGGATGGCGACCTAGGCCCGAGTCCGTTCTGCCATCCCAAGTACACGATGACGGATCAATACCCCGACGGCGTCGCCGACGTGGTCGGCTACTGGGCCGAGAACCGAATCCTCGGCGGCGTCGTCCTCTTGGACCGGTCCGACTCGTGGGACGATCAGCGCAACCCGGAGCCAAACGTCTTTCTTCACTCCAGCTACTACGACGTCACCTTCCGAGTGTGGCGGGCACTCGACGAGCAGCAGCAGGCCCTCGTCGGCTTCCTGCTGTCTCGGTCGCCGGCGAGGGCCTGCCCCTTTCCACTGCTTGCCTCGGACAAGAACCTGGACCGCATCGATCCCCAGTACGCCACTAGCGTCAAGGTGTACAGTGACTTCTGGGAGCGGGAGCTCCCCCCGAGTTATGGGCGGTTTCAGGAATCGCATTGCGTTAGGAGGAGGTTGGACTATCCAGAGGCGTACACCGGGACATCGTACACGGAGACGCTCTGACGCCAAGGGCCGCCGTCGTTGGCGCTCATTCCCATCCTCCTGGTTATCTGGAGGCAAATGGGGCAAGATTGGGTGAATTGGTGTTATGTTTTCGTTTCAGCAGTTGTCGTGTGAGTTCTAGCTAGATGAAGCAGCGAGCCTGTTTCCCAAGCCCTCGGTACCTTACTTGGAGGTGCGGAGGCTCAACATAGGGACCTTAGCCTATGCAACTGGTTCCTGCTTATCCGGTCTCCGGAACCGAGCAGGGAAAACAAAGATGGAGCCGGAGATCACGTCGGATTGAACATGCAGTCCAGACACGGCATGACAAGAAGCAATCAACACTGAAATTAAACAAGTCGTGGGCTGACTGTCAGCGGCGGGACATTTCGTCCGGGCCCGTCCGGCAATGACAACCCGGTTTGTTTCGGCTACCACCCAGGAACCAGAGTGCTCAAGGGATGTGCATGCTAAATTAATCGATGCTTCTCTGCATTGGGACAGTTTGGCCAATCGACGTGGAAAGCCCGTGGCCTGAGCCCGGTGATTGGGACGGTGTCCTCCCCCCTTATCTCATTTCCTCAAGTGAGGCATGTTGTATTGTTAGTCAAAGGATACTACGATCTTTACCCGGCTCGGCCCGGGTGCTAGGGGCCCTCGTTCATGAACCACTCTCAGAGCATTGTATATGATGTGTGGTGTGTTGCAAGCAATGTCGGCACGGCTTGGTCAAGCTGCCGAGACGACTTGAAGAAGCGGAGTCGGCGTGTTGTTCTCAACAGCTGACAGAAGAGAGGCAGTGTTGACAGGAGATTGCAACATGATCGGCAGGGATGACAACATGACCCGAGGTTTACGACACGGCTGGGACTTGGGGCGATGCGGAGATGAACAGACGTTGACGGCCGTCCTCGAAGTATAAGTAGGGTTAACTCCACCTTCACCATGCGGATGAGTTTAGCTCATCACCCAGCCGCACCATTCACTTGACCAGGCAAATCTCCCATTGCTTCTATTCCCAGCAAAGCCAACCAAACCATCAACATGCGTCTCTCCTTCGCCCTCACCCTCTTCACCGCCACCCTCGGCCTGGCCACCCCGGTCGAGGAGAACTCGGGCCCGCAGGAGGTCTCGGTGCCCATGGAGGCCCGCGACCTCGACACGCTCGCCGCCACGCCCCTTGAGAAGCGCGCCTGCAGCAGCAACGGGTGCAAGTGCGTCAAGGGCCTGCGCCAGGGCCAGTACTGCGGCGCCTGCGTCTGGAAGGGCGACTATGTCATCTCGGCCAAGCGCGTCCTCAACCACATCTACGAGTGCTCCCCTTCGGGCGCCTGCTGCGACTATGGCAAGGGCAGCGACTGCAACACTGGCAGCGGCCGCTGCGGCCCTTACTAAGGGTCCTCATTCGAGGAGTCCGAGAGAGGCGTGGGCTCCAGAGGACTGGCGTGGGTGAGCAAGGACCGACTTGGAAACATGGAATGGGACGCCTTCTCTCCGTTCATTGTTGGAAAAGATCAGATTTTGTATCTTTAACCATACATTCTCTTATCTGGGAGCTAGCGCTAGCCTCAACTCCAGGCACAAAGCCAATAAAACACAATGCTGAGTCTGGTAATCAATCCAGCCTGTACTCAACTCGGCTGCTCGTTTTCATGGTCATCTCTCATGTCGTCATCTTTTTCACCACCTTACGGTTCCGCCCGAGGTGCTTCTGACTCTCCTGACCGCCCTTCCACAGCATCGACAGCAGTATTCTCGGTCGTCTCATGCTTATGCAGGTTGATGTTGATGAACATGGCAAACAGTCCGACATCGTACGCCAGCCTCAAGGCGCCGGCGACGACGAAAGCCACCCAGAACCTGCTGCTGCCAGCCAGGAAACCAGTAATGGTGGGCCCCGTTGTTGAAGCAAGGGTCCGCAACATGCCTGTGATGCCCATGACGGCGGTCCGTTCCTCCGGTCTGACGACGGCTGCAATGAGAGCTGCCCGCGGGGCCTGGTCCATGTTGTTGAGGCCAACCCGCAGCAGAAGCAGGGCCACGGTGAGCGGGACGGTATTAGCCAGCGGAAACACCAAGACGGCTGCCGACGAGGGGATGTGCGTAAAGACCATGGTGTTGACCAGCCCGATGTACCGCGCGAGCGGGCCGGCAAAGATGTTTGACAGGGACGCCAAGAAGTAGCTGATCGAGACCACGTCGCCGAGCGTTGACTTGGGAAGGTGGAACTTTTGGTCGATGTAGTACGTCGTCAGGGACATGTTGGCCATGCCGTCGGCGAGTGAGTCCACCATGAGGAGGAACCAGAGGACCACCATGATGCCCAGTGTCTCGCGCGAGATTTGTGCCACCCAGCTGGTCCGCTGCTTTGGCTCCTCCTCCTGTCCACTCGCCCCTGATCCACCAAGAAGCGGTTCCCTCTCACTCTGCTCCGCAACTTGCAGGCTCCTGAGCTCACACTTGCCCGACAACATGGCCGCGCACCCCATATTCACCACGCCCATGACCGCATACAACCAAAAGCACCCATGGTACGCATCCACCAGCGTCCACCCCTCCCTCGCGTTCAAGCTCTCAATAATCCTCCCGGACATCTCCGTGCCCACCGAGCTCCCCAGACTCGCCAACGTGACATACCACACCAACACATCGGCCCTCGTCGCGGGCGTCGTCAGCTCCGAGACAATCGACTCCTCAATCGCGCGAAACGGCCCAAAGTCACCCCCCGTCGCGCTTATCACCCCGACCACCGCAGCCCCCAAGAGCACCCAAAAGTCCTCGCACAGCGCAAACACGCTCCCAGACACAATCATCAGCACCGACCCGGCCACGAGCGTCCTCCGCCTGCCCACGCGGTCCGCCACGAGCGTGAGCAGCAGCGACAGCACCACGTCGCCCAGCAGGGTCAGCGTCATGAACAGGCCGATGCGCGCGTCCGAGAAGCCGAGCTCGGCGAAGAAGAGCGCCAGGATGAGGGAGCTCGCGCCGTAGGCGAACATGCGGCAGGACCGGGCCGTGATGACGAGGACCGCGTCGCGGCCCGTAGCGGAGAGGGACGCGAGCCCGGACTCGCGGAGGGTCGCGCGGGCGAGAGCGCGCGGGGATATCATCTTGTTTTGTCTGTTGACTTTTGGCTCTTTGAGGGGAAAGGGGGAGGAAGGAAAGGAGGGGAGGGTAAGGGAGAAGGTGTTCTGATGGACTCGGTGGCAGTTTTATCCAATGGCAAATTCTTTGCACCACCTCGTCAACACACCATGGCACCAGAAAACAAGCTTTCTCCTGTTGTGGGCCCAAACTTCAAAGTAAAACCCGGTAGCCCCGGAGCTATCGGAGCCGGTTTCGGCTTCCGGGGGTCCACTTCCGCGTGGGGTTGTGATGGCGGCATCCGACCTCGAGCCGACGCAATCCGGGGAGACCTTCTCGTATCTGCGATATGTCCGCAGCGTGTAAGTGCAAACAACCGGCTCAACAACAATCGTCACTTCGACACAGGAACAAAGAGTTTGTCAAGGTTTGTGTGCATAGATACCACCCCAGATACAACCCAGCTTTCACCGCTGAGCGACTTGGGTACAATACAGAGCCTATTCTCCCCCCACCCACATTATTATGTACTACCCGGTCCAGCCAGTATATGCAGCGGTCTGTCCCCTTTGACCTAATGCCTCCGGTCGTAACATCATCAAGCCCGTGTGGGCACCAGACGGCTGAGCCATCTTCCATGAACACCCCTCTCCGAATCAACGGATTTTGCCCGCCCAACGCCTCGCTAAAGCCAAACCAAACACTAATAAGTAGTAGAGGGAAACATACACAGAGAATCGAAAACATGTACAGACAAACCAGGCGGCATTATCCACCTTCGCCCTCCCCGAGGACCTTCTGTATCCTCTCCCAAGCCACCCCAAGCCGGGGAGGCACTGAAAACGTGATGCATATCCATGTATGCGTGTGTGTGGGTGTGGTGGTGACGTGATGAACGAGCTGTAGCTCGCCAGAAACTCGCGTTGAGACGAAACGTATCCCCATCGACTGACATATGAACCCCCGAGGGCATGCCGACAGTGACGGGGGAGGGTGGCGTCGATGAACCGCCGTAGGAAAGCAAAGAGAAAACAAAACGGACTCGAGTACAAGAAGTGGATGGAATGTGTCAGGGCAGAAGAAGCAGAGTTTGATGGAAATAGTGCAACATGAAATGTGTGAAATTAGAACAAATAACCATCGTGCAAGAAGGAAAGCGGTAAGTAAATGCGTCAAGATCATAAAGAAGTCATGCCGTTGGTTGGGTGTAGTAATGAGAAATAAAGAAAACATGGCCGCCAAAACAGAAAACGGGAGAGGCAGGGCCAAGCCAAGAACGAAGATGATGTGCCCGGGCCGCTACTGGCCCACATTGGTGAACGTGAGATCGAATGGCAGGTCGGCGAGGTCATCGCCGGCGGCTTGCATGCCGCCAAGGGGGAGGATCTGGTCCATGTACACGCCGGTCTGCGTGATGGTTGCGGTGGAGGAGACTGGCGAGATGTAGCCGTGGCTGTCGAGGCTCATCAACGAAGCAGGTATTCCTTGCTGAACGCTCAGCTCCGGGTTCCGGTAGTCAAACCCGGCAGACGAGATGGGGAGCCCTTGCAAGTTGGTCGCTGGAAAGACCGAGCTGCTGATGGGATACATCTCGGACAAGTGCGAGTCCAGTTCCCCTTGGAACGATGCGCCAGTCATGTCGATGGCCTGGCCGAAACCACCCCCGACACCAGCGAAAGCCGTCATGTCGAAGCCCTCCGAGTTCATTGTGAGGGGGGTTTGCGAGCTGTACTGCGTGTCGGCAAACTCGTTTTCGTAATCCTCAGCATCGACTGCCCCGACTGACTCGGCGCCGTCGGGTACCAGAGCGCCGGCCTGATCCATGGGCACGGTCACCTCGACCATCCACAGCTTCAACTCGCCCATGGATGGCCAGTCGCCACCGCCTTTCCCGCCTCGCTTCTCCTTCTCTTCTTCCGCCTTGTTCTGTCCGTTCTTCGAGCCCGAGGCGCCCTTGCGGGGTTTCACCTTGAAGTGTGTGCGGCGGAGATGCGCAGCAGCGTTGTAGTAGGCACCGTACTGTTTGCTCTGCGAGCACTGCTTGCAGTCCTTGAGCGCCTTGACGGCCGTTTCGGAATGGGCAATGCCGAAGAGATCGGGATCCCGGCAGATCCATTTCTTGACCATGCTCTTGTGCTTCGCCTCGGTGTGCCGGCGCAGCTCATGCTCGCCCCGGAAACCCTCGGGATGCTCGGTGCACTGGTTGCACATGACCTTGGGGTGCTTGGGACGCTCGTACTTGGTCTTGGCGATGACCGCCTTGCCATCTTTCGCGGAGCTGCTGGCGGGGTCGAGCATCTCCTGCTTGACGGCCCCAGCAGCTGGCTTCGGTTGGAGGTGGCGAGCCTTGGCGGCGGCGTGGTTCTGCCGAGCAAGTGCCACTTTGGCGCGGAGTTTCAAGGATGAGTTCGACTTGATGCTGTCCTTGGACACCGACCGTTCCATAGAGAGATGTTGGGCAAGCACAGCGCCGCTGAGGTCGTGCTGGGCCAGGGCAGAGCCGGTGAGGCCGTGCACGGGCAGACCGTCGGATGAGGTAGATTGGATGCTTGACTGAGATTGGGATATCTCCATGGGGTGCTGGTGTTGAGAAAGGGCCGAACGTGTCGGGGCGGACGAGGGGTAGGCGTATGCAAACGGGTCCCCTTCTATCATCGAGACACCCGAGTCTTCGGAGGCACGCTTCCCAAGTAACGGTAGATGGGTAACAATGGGCTGGGGACGGAAACCGTCGTGGCGGGGATAGTTCCGGGCGGACTGTTGTGACCGAATCCGAACCATGTCGTTGAATTGACCAGAGATGGAGGCGCCGTCGTTCAGCGAGCTATTGCACCGCGACATGGGAGCCGTCTCGAGTGTCGGCCCGGAGGTCATGGATCCGCAAACCGAAGGGAAACTCGAGCTGGGGTATGCGTCTGGCTCTTGCGGCGACAAGAGAGTGGACGCAGGGATGTTGATGGGTGAGGTGGTTGTGAAGTCATGGTCGTGAACCATGAGGTACTCGTCGACGGCCATCTCCCGTCCGAATTCGCTTTGAGGCGGTGTCTCCATCACGAGGGAGCTGCCGGGAACAGACATGTTTGTGGCGTACTGGGACTGGTGCTGATGCAGATAGTCACCGAGGCTGCCGGGAGCGGCGGCTGGGAGACTGTTCCGCATGGAACGGGCGGCGAGAGGGCTTGGTCCCTTACTGGCGAAGGGATTCGGGCTGGGGCCAGGACGCGAGATGCTTGACCTTGACCGCATCATCGGCGCCGCCGTCGAGGACCCTGCCGCATGTGTGGTCTTCGAACGCTTCATGGGCCGGCTCTGGTCCTGCAAATGGGGGAGTAAGTGGGGCTGCACCTCGGGAGCGGTTGGCGGTCAAAACGTCTTACCTGCCGGGCCTGCTTTGGGTGAGACCGGAGGTCGCTTGTGGCGCTGTGGGGCATTGCGCCGTGACTTGACCGGCCACTGTTTCCGAGTGAAGGACCCGATGGCTGCCTCTGGCTGTAGCCATGGCTTGGATCGGAGCCACGGGTGGTGAACGAGCTGTGTGACTGAGCTCTGCTGAGCTTTTCTATCAACTCGAGTTTCTCTCGCTCATTCTTTTCGAGCAACGCCTTGAGTTGCTCAACTTGAGTCGGTTGACTCATTCTGTGCAGGGCAAGCTGGCTGGCGGCGGCGGGGAGGTGCGTGTTGGCAGCAGCTGTGTGGCGGACACCCAGCCTTGCTGTGTTGAGCCAGAACGCGCAGAAAAGCGGGTGCGCGGCAGCGTGTGGTGAGCTGTCTCGATTTCGTGCCCTTCCGTGCAAGTCCTTGAATGGACGGAATCGAAGCTTGCTTGCAGGAGGCAAGCAAATGAAGCACGATGGGAAATGGAAACAAGAGGAGAAAAGAAGATTGGCAGGCTGACGGCGAGCAAATAATACTTATCCAGTCAAGCCGGCGAGGCTTCGACATGCAGCGGGTCTCGGCAGACCGAGTGTCGAATGGATCTGGGCTTGGTGGAGTGGGACGGCACAGAAGCAGTGGGATTTCAGGTCGAGATGCAAGCTGCACACCCGATCAAAGTGGTGGGTGGGAGGCTTGGAAGGTCATGGCTTCGGAGGCTCTGGGGGTGGTGCCAGGCACACAACGAGACAACCCACCCACCCGCACCTGGAGGTGACGAGTATCGGATGGATCAACGGTGTAACCAACAGGGGTGTTTCCGGGGAAAGCTCTGATTGACGCAGTGACACTGCCACTGACCCCAGACTGGCGTCGGCGAGAGAGTCTCGGCGCTCCCAAACAGGGGGGTCGCGCTGGGCAGCGTGACGAACCGGGCACGCTAATGAGATGCCCTGGGAGGGAGATCGGCTCCCGGCCAGCGGGTTTTTGGTGGACGTGCGTGGGCAGTGGTGGGGTTTGTCTCTTCGCCAAACCAACAGGCCGATGAAGCACTTGCAGAACACAACAACATTCTTCCTCGTGGGGTGGGGATTACGCGCGTGTGGGTTTGTCGATGGCGGCAGGCAGTTGGGAAGGACCGCATGCAGAACGGTTGAACACCGCAGAGTGCTCCTCATGCGTTAGCTGTGCCCGGCTCTGAAGGCGATCCAGTGATCCCGCGAGACTCACCGACCATTGGCTGACATTTTGTCGACGGGTTAAGGCTTCGCTCGCCAGTGGCCGACGAGGTCCCACCTCCGTGCAGTCCAGATTGGGAGCGCTCTTTCTGGTGCCTCGTGTCTCACAGCATCGTGTCGTGGGTGGGTTACGGCGGGCAGCTATCCCATTCAAAAGCCAAAGGGTCCAAGCTGCAGTTGGTTGGATCCGTCCGGGCGCTGCGCAACTGCAGCCAGTGGGCTTCCAAGCCGCCAGAAGCCGCGCCTGTGGCATGCAATCAGGCTCCAGTGCCCACGCGGGCACTTCCACGGGATGGTGGGGAAAATGGTCGAAGGTTCAGTTGTTCGGTTCCATTCCTCAGTGTTTCTGGGACCCCTCGTCCGACAGTGCTCCATGTGCTGAGGTAATGGTTTAAAACGCGAGAAAACTGCTTGCTGGTGCCAGACATGGTGAATGATGTCAGAGGACTGACCCCCAGAGCTCTGGGGTGTAAATAGCTAGTGTATGGGGCAGTCGCGGGGGTTGGAGGCTTGATGCACAATGACGAGTTGGCGATTGGGAACGCCGTGGGAAAGCAAATTCCATTGTCGCAAAAAGAAAACAAAATTGAGAGAATGGGCAGGTGGCATGCGCAACTTCCAGGTTCGTCTGTTCGAGTTCCACTCCATCATCGCTGATGAACTGTTGGCAGGTGGGACCCACCAAGGTTCTCAGCAACCCCCACTTGAACTCCCACCAAGTCCCCTGCTGCACTGCAACTTCCAAAGATTGCGATGCGAGACTTCAACAATTAACACCGCATCGGTTGGGTGTTGCAATCGTGGGTTCCTCATCTGAACTTCAACTTGCCCACATCAGATGAACAAGCCGCGGCCTGTTCGTTCAGCGCATCTTAGGCGACAACCTAGTCTAGCCTCCCACCATCTACCCCTCCTTTTCCCCCAGAGCTCACCGACCTTGCCGTGTCAGCACAGGTCCAAGTCACCCACCGAACTCCCTCGGCCGCGGATGCCTTCTCATCAATCATTCGCTCGAGGCTTGCGCAGGAGGGTGGTGGAAAACGGCTTGCTGGCTCTGCATGCGTTGCCAGCTCGCCCTGTTGTCGACGACTGGATCCGCATCCCTTGCTGCTGCAGGACTGTCACAGGCCTCGCGATTGGTTGGCCAGGGGCTTGGAGTGAGGCGAAGGTTCTTGACTGGACACAAATCGCCGGTTGGAGGGCCCATTTCGGGCACCGCAAACCGCCAACCTGTCGCGCAAGCGTCCCGACCTGATGGGCACCCACGGCACCATCCCGAGCCACCCCACTTTCACAGCCACCACCACACTGGCTGGGCGCCGCTGCGGCACTCTCGGCTTTGGGCTTCAATTCCCGAGATCCTCACTGGTGGCTCGTGCGTCCGGCAGCCGTGCATGACCATTGACCACCAACCGATGAGTTGTCCGTTGGCTGCAGCAGTGACACGTTGCTGGTCACCGGAGCTTCACCTTGTCCCTCGGGCCCACCCGAAACCGGTGTCGACGGTTGGCTCTGATTACTCATGTCCACGCTACAAGGCCATCAGGCAAACCAAGACGTGAAGCCGGCAACGACATGCAGGCACTCGTCCCATTCCGCACGTCATCTCGAGCCTGTCTGGAGCTGGCATGGCGGAATGAACACGATCAGGCGTCTTGTCTCGGCAGCACAGGCAGACTGCGCCTGAGCGGTTCTTCTCAACACCGGCAAGCACCCGGGAGCAGGGGTCGGATCCGGGCTTCCACATGCCCCGTTTGCCTCCGTGACCGCACCCGTCCGCCGTCTTGGCGGTGCTAACCGATCAGCCATCCCGAAAGGCTGGCTAACTTCCCGGTTTCCGGGGATCGCTCGCGGATCACCAGCCTCAATCTGATGGATGGCGCGGTGCGGTCAAGTGCCGAGACACTCCGAGATTACTATACACGGGGATACAGGACCTGGTCAAGACTGTGCCAGAAGGCCGCCGCTCATCAGGGATTCCCCAGGGACCTGGTCGATTTTCAGCGTGCCTGCCGGCGACATCCCTTCCTCCACAACCAGCTGGTCTTGAAACCAGGCCACACTCTTCTTGCTACCGGGACCTCGACATGGCAAGTCGGCGATGGCAACGGCGACTGCGACCTCCCATCCTTTCAACAAGACTACTCCGTCCCAGTCACAACCCGCCACCCTGTTGACATCTCCGTTGAAGATTCGCCTGAACAGTTCCCCACATGGTTTGGCGACCAAGGCAACCATGTCTGCGCCTTGACGCTGGCGTGGGCCTATGTTTTGTCTGCGAGGTGGGCGGAAATCCTGCCTGGCGGCAGGGCCGAGATCCAATACACAAACAGTTGCGTTGCCTGGGAGCCGTCAGCCACGACAAGCGCAGTAAGTTGCGGCAAGGCGATTCCCGTCGACATTGGGCCAGCTCCAGACGCCTCAGCGAGATGGTGGGGTGCCATACTCGCCCCGAACCAAGGGTGGACCGTCTGCCTACGCAACAATGGTGACCGTCACCTAGCGCCATGGTCGACGAATCTCGCTCCAACAGACAGACCCTTTGTGTTGGTGAGGAAGCCCATTCTGAGCGAGGTGCGTTGTTGTTATGCGCCCGTGCCGTCTTCTATTCTCGCCGCCTGTCACATATCGGCGTACGTGGCGCACCACGGGGTCGAAGACCAGAACCGGGCTGCCTTCGCGGCAGCGCTCATGTTGCCGACGGCCAGACGCGTCAAGGGGATGGTCAGTTTACCCGCTCCCAGGTTGCCGTCCCCAGACAGCGTCAGCAACCGCTCTTCGAACCAGGCCGGGCCGATGTCGATGTGGGGCCATAACATACACCACCTGGACAAGTTGCTCACGTTGAGCTGCAACAACTCCATCCAGTCACTCTTAGGCAGTGCCATGTTTGAGCCCGGCATACCGTGCAATGTGTATGGCGCCTGGATCCAGGGGGCCTTTGCCGCGCTGGGCTGGGGTCATGGGAAAGCCGACATCCAGGTCATCACGGGTGCCCTTATGGCTCGCAACCCTAAACTCGGATTCCTCTGGCTGGGCGCCGCGCTTGTGGACATGCAGGGTTTTGTCCTCAACGAAATGCAGACCCTCTCCTATCCCATCGACCTGACCATTGCAGGGTGGACCGGCACGCTTGTTTCCTTCATCCAGGAACCCGGACAGGACACTGCGCCGGATAACGAATCCATCAGCCGCGCTGACGAATGCCGCCTCTTGTTCTTGACGCAGTCCGTGAACCACGAAAGCCGGCCCGTAATCCATTGCCAACCGTTTGGCATGACGGCCCTCTCAGATTGCACCGCCGAGGTCCAGGAGCATGCGCGCTGTGGGAGCCGTCACCAACTATCCTACTCGGGGTGGACATGGGACTGCAAAAGCGGACCACTAGCTTGTGACCACTACCCGGGTTCCCTGATGATTCCAGAGGAGCGCACACCTGCACCAGATGATAAGGAGCAGAAGATGCTGGAGGAAGGCCAGAGCGAGGTCGACTACAGCCACATGGACTGCGAGACGGATATCTCTCGGGATCTTACCGACAGGATGTTGATGTGGCTCCGGGGAACGAATGGTTCCCCCGTTGCAGAGAGGGAAACCCAGGAGCATGAGTGGATTGGTTATTCGAAGGCATCAAGCGATGAGACTCGGGAGTGACTGTCTTGAAGGGGACGCGCGGTCGACTGCTCCGAGGCAGGGCGAGAGGGTTGGGTCCTGCATCGCGCGGACTGTGACGTTTGCCGGAAGAGCCTTTAATGATAGACCTTCCGGTTGGAAGAACGTAAAGCGAGATTCTGAATGAATCATCGGTTTGGTTTGCAGTCAATTGATGTTTTGTTAGAACCTTGCCTTTCATGGGCGTTCTGATGTCGTTCGAAAATGGGGCCGAAGCCAACCCCAACCCTGAAAGCCGATGACATGATGGTGGGCGCCCACCTGCGATAAGCCAGCTTATCAGTGGCATGCGACAGCCAACAGGTGTCCCGAACCCCAATTCGACACGAAATCAAGCAGCAACTGACGACAGAGTGCATCGCATCGAGCTACACCTCAGCTCGACATGAGATCCCGAGAATCATGCGCCGCCTCAATCTTGTGCTCTTAGCTTCGCTCCAGCTCTGCCAAGCTCGGCAGCCCAGCTTCAGCATCCATGACGACCTGCTAGCCCATCCCCAGGTATGTTGATTAACTGTTGCTGTTGCTTGTGCGCTGCTGACACTTGCCCCGTTCTGCAGTTTGAGGTCGTCATTGGAGCCGACTTCATCTCAGAATCCGACGCCCTTGCCATCCTTGAGTCGTCTCGCACACGCGGTGCCACATCCACGACCGGCTTGTCACAGTCCGACCTGAGCAGCAAGGCGCGCGAATCGGCCGCCGCCGAGCTCCCAGAGACAAAACGCAGCGATGGCGACCACGGTGCGAGCGACGGCGACGATGACGTCCCGATATCCGAGACATACGAGCTCATCAACGACGCTCCGTTCCGCTACCTATGCTCCGTGCCCGTCATCGCACCCCCGCCCGTCCTGAACCGAACAGCGACCGAACTCGCCAAGGCTGAGGAAGCGCGCGAACTCAGCCGGGCGTCGGCGAAGGGCTGGGAGCTTATGAGCGGGCTCGATGGAACCTGCATGTACTTTACGGCCGGCTGGTGGAGCTACAGCTTCTGCTACGGCAAGACCGTGGTCCAGTACCACGCGCTGCCCGGTAGGCCGGGAGAGGCGCCGGTCCGGGACGAAAAGAGCTTGGAGTACGTTCTCGGAAGGTCACAGAACTTGCGCCAGGACCGAGCTGGCAACCCCGAGCACAACGACCAATCCACCGGCCTCACCCCTCCCAACTCCCAGCTCCAAATCAAGGGCGAGTCGCGTTACCTCTCGCAACGCCTCGAGGGCGGCACCGTCTGCGACCTCACCGGCCGCCCGCGCACCATCGAGATCCAATACCACTGCAGCCCTGGCGCCAAGGCCGACCGCATCGGCTGGATCAAAGAAGTCACCACCTGCACCTACCTGATGGTCGTCTACACCCCGCGGCTCTGCTCCGACATGGCCTTCCAGCCCCCCAAGGAAACCCACGCCCACCGCGACCGCTGCCGCCCCATCGCCTCGACCGATGAGGAGGAATCCCTCTGGCAGTACTACAAGCGCCTCGAAACCAACGACCTCCTCAACCCCAAGGCCAAAAACCCCGCCCACAAGGACCCCGTGGGCGCGGGCGCGGGCGGCAAGGTCCCCCAGAACCACTTCGTCGGCACCACCATCGGCGGCGTCGTCGTCGGCGCCAAACGCCTCGTCGGCGACGACCTCGCCGACAAACTCCCCCTCCCCCGGGGCGTCACGCGCCAGCCCCCCGGTGCAGCGGTCGCGGTGGGCGCGGGGGTCCCCGCAGCAGGCGCTGGTGTGGGCGGCGCCGCCGCCGCGGCCGCTGACGCCGTGGTGGCGGTGCTCGCGAGCAAGAAGAAGGACGCCGCCCGGGCCGAGGTCCTGAGCGACGAGGAGCTGGAGAAGCTGAACCTGGATCCCGAGACGGTCAGGGAGTACCGCGAGGAGATGGAGCGCATCGCGGGGAGCAAGGGGTGGAAGCTGCAGCTGGTGGAGGTCCCCGGGCAGGGGCTGGAGTATGTCGGGGCGTTTGATGACGACGATGAGGAGACTGAGAATGCCGGTGCGGGGCAGCAGCAGCAGCAGCAGCAGGGACAGCAGCAGCAACAGCAGAAGAAGCAGGCTTTGCCGGTTGGGGGGAAGAAGGG
>Ga0247824_10000287_pt1 | contig 23228 bp, 29 predicted proteins | sample 13C_PalmiticAcid_FD_194412 | JGI IMG/M metagenome (GOLD analysis project Ga0247824, IMG submission 194412) | Soil microbial communities from agricultural site in Penn Yan, New York, United States - 13C_PalmiticAcid_Day48 | ecosystem: Environmental > Terrestrial > Soil > Agricultural land...
GTTAAGGGATGTGCACTTTGTGGACTCGCAGAACAGCCCCGCGACGCTGACGGAGAAGGTCAAGGAGCTGGCGGGGCGGATCGGCGCGGTGTATCCGGGGGGCACGCAGATGTACTCGTCGCACATGCGGTATGCGGCCATGGTGCTGGGCGGGCGGGAGTATGTGCAGCTGCGCTGGCCGAAGCCCGAGAAGGGCCCGTGGTCGATCTGGGACCACGCGGGTTCGCAGCTGATCTACACCGAGTCGGGCGCCGGCAAGGTGACGGACCTGTCTGGCAACTCCGTCGACTTCACCACTGGCAACAAGCTCTCCAAGAGCTGGGGCGTGATTACGGCGGACGAGAGCATCCACGGCAAGATCCTGGAGCTGGTCAACGAGATGCGGGCTGCTGAAGCACAAAAGTGAAGGCAAAAAGGGGTGATGACGCGATGAGCTTTTCTTTGGTGTTGGCGTTGGCATCAGGGAGCGTGGCAGAGGGAGCAACCCTCACGGCATCGGATTTGGAATAGGCACATGTACTTAGAGAGGAGGATAAAATATCCATTTGCATGCATTCAAACACTGCTCGCTGACGCTGATTTGCGCCTCCAACTCCGCATCTTTGGCTTGGCCGCTTCCCCTTCCTGGTCCTGCCGAGGTGGTAGCGCCCCGCTGGCAGTTCCGTTGTTGCCGTCTTTGCCTTCCCACTCCTTCTGCTTGGCTATCATGAACGCCCGAATTGCGCGCGGTGATGCGCTGGCTAGATGGATAGTAGCTGTCTTGCCTCTTACGGGACGAACAAGATATCGAATGGCAGTGCGGAAAGCCCCAGACAGTACTGCTCTCGCCCAAGCACTGAAGGCGACAGCGAGTGAGAAGCAGATGACCATGCTCGAGAGAGCAACTGCGCATGTCAGCATCTCGTCTCAGGACTTGGTTTGCTTAACCTACACATCCACCGGAGTTGGGTGGTCATTGACATCTTTCCGTCGTTGATCTCCTGGGCATTCATGCCGAAGAGAGTGGCAAAGAAGGAAAGGGGCAACTGGATCCTGGTTAGTTGACACAATGGCAACGGCAGGGATGTGGGCATACTGACAAAAAAGATGGTGACCACGGTGAACACGACGATGGACCTCCCTCGAATGACCGTTTCGTCAGCTCTGCGGATGGCAGCCTTTGCCTCGATGATGCCTGATTGCTGTTGCTTTATATCGAGCAGTTCTCGGAGCTGATTTGAGAGGGTTAACCAACGGCATAAGCCATGTGAAAATGTCTTGAACGTACCTGGGCTCGTGTATGGGCCTGCCGTTTCTCCAGATTGGCCAACTCGTTCCTCCGCAGTTTCATGTCAGAGACCAGCTTGGCTGCCCTTTCAAGAGTAATCTTGAGCACCCCGTGTGGCTCCGGGCTGAGGCCCCGCAATGCCTTGTCAAAGTCACCCATGACGGTGATCTGCTGGGTAAAAAACTTTTGCATAATCTGCAGTTGGTCAAGGACATTCTGGGCCTCCATGAGGACTGACCACTCAAACTTGATGTTGAGTGACTTTCGGAGCAGCTCTTCAGTCGTCTGAAGTGGTTCCTGGGTGTTCATTCTTTTGACGTCTCGGCCGAACCTCTCGTACGCTTCCATCCTCTTCTCCGACTATGGAAGTTAGCTGAGTAGCCTGAGCAAGGGGTTGTCCGGGGTAACTAGCCAGACTCACAATGCTCGAAATGGTAGACCCAAACATGTCCATCACTTCTGGCCGGAGGTCTGGGGTTTTTCTAGCGAAGAAGACCTTGGAGCACTCGTCAACGATGACAAGCGCGAGGTCGTAGGCCGACGTGATATGGGTGCTGTCCACAGTGCTCAGGTGGTCTCGGATTGCCTGGTAGACTGCCGAAGGATCGTGTGCAATGTGGCCCCATCTGCGTGGGAATGCCGTAAGGATGGTGTCTGTTTGTAATCAGTCTTCGTGGGTCGGCTTCCTGGCGAGATGACAAGGGCTCACTGTCGTCAAGTATCCACATCCAAAGCTGGTCAACCATGAGCACTCTGGGGACTGCCTCAGGGGAATTTCTTATCCGCGTCTCCCGGTAAACAACCTGTTGCCGGTCTCGGTGCGTTGTATCCTGGGCAGTCCAGTACTAGTACTGCTCAAGGGTGCGCCGAGGATGCAACGGTGAGTGGGTGAAAAGGTGGTCGCTGATCAGCCGCCAATCTGCGGCGTCGTCGATGAGCTGGAAAAGCTTTGCTGCAAGCCATAAGTAGATCCCAAGTGGTGACTGCGGCCTCCATGATAGGGAGTCGTCACTGAACCCTTCCAGCTCCGAGACGATGCTGCCCTTGCGATCAGCCAGGGCTTGGGCTCGGTCCACCACACTTCCCCATGCCCCCCTCCGTTTGTTGCGCCGCTCAAATGCCATTTTCCGTTCTTCCTTCTGCCTAGTTCTTTGAATGAGGTTCGTCATCTTCTCAAGGCCCGTTTGCAATTCCCAATGCAGATATGGCATCTGTACAATGATCAGCAATAAGTTGAGGAGATGCGTATTAGACGCTCACAAATAAAACAATGTCTTGCCGCTCCGATGTCGATGCAGAATATTCCTGTGATGAATCCGAAGAAGGTTGGTCCTGAACTGGGGGTTTGTCTTGTGCCACTCTCGGAACGAGGGCGCAGCGGGCTTGAATTTGGCGCGAGTGAGGTGGCATGTGGGGGTTGCCCCCTCCTCTGTCCTGCCCGTTCCAGAGTCCACGTTTGAGGAGTCTTTCGGTGTTCGGCCGCGTTTTCGATGGGGTTGAGGAATCGAATATGTGCCGGTGGAGCTCTTGGTGCGGGTCAACTCGGGGGTTGTCCTCGCCGTAGTATTGCGCAATGGCATCCTTGGGCATCAGTCAGTCCCGGGGAGAGGTTCAACAACGACAAAGGAGGCATGGGTTCCCAACCTCCACCCACTTTATGTTGTTGGCCTGGAAGTGGAAGTAACGCAACTGTGTCTTGTCGGCCGACCGTTTGAGGGGTGTGTGCTCCTTGTCGTAGAGCAGTCGTTGCATCGAAATCTTCTGGTGTGCAAACTCCCCATGGCAGAAGTTCTGCTCCAGAGTCACGCCACCCAGATTCTTTCTGAGGGAAACCACCCAACCATTATATCCATAGTCTGGTTTGGCCGGATCGTCATCAAGACTGTGGTCCATGTCGTCGAGTCCGGGAATGTAACTTTCCGGGGCGGCCGACCTCTGGATGTGTGCGTATTCTGGTGTGCGCCATTGCTGCACTTGCTCCAGGGTCAGACGTTGTTTGTTGAACTCTTGTTGCCGGTAGCCGCTTGTTCTTGCAATGCCAACCTCGCAGCGGTGCAATTCGTCTTTGCATCTTCTGCTTGCGTGGTCCTTCCAGGTAGAGAGTGATCTGTCCAGCAGAGTGGTGAGTGACGACGAGTCGTTGGCGGACAGCTGGTGCTCTTCAAAGTATGTCCGCAGGTAGCGAATGCGCCGTAGTTCTTTTCTGACAATGTCCTTCTCGTGGTCCGCGAGTCTCTGGTAAAGTTCTTTTTTCTGGGAGAATCTTGCCGAGAGAAAGGCAGCCCAGGCATCCGTGGCAGGCGCTGCGTCGGCATCCACGTTCTCGATCGTGTACGGTTGCATCGTGATCTGGCCCGGCTGGCGGTATCCAAGTCACGACTAAAACTGTAAGCCGGTGTGTATTGCAAGTTGGGCAAGGGACATGGCGCTGTTGGCAGCTGGGCAGACAAGGGACCAAAGTTTTGGGCCGGAGTACGGTAGACAATGGACGATGTCATGTTGGCCGGGGTTTGCACCTTCCCTAGCTGTGGACTGGTCGGATGCTCTGCCAGTGCGGCACATCAACTGCCAATTGTTTCCAAGCCCTCTCCTTTCAGCTCGGATTCCGCTCTGCGGCGTTGCCAGACATCGCACCAACGACGTGTGTCTCTCGGCCCGGCAGCATGCATTTGTGTACGCAAAATTTGGTCGCTGCAACAATAGCTCGCTGTGTCAACGGAGCATTTTCGGCGAAAGAAGGTCACCGAAAGGGCAAACACAACAAAGAGACACGATGGCATATCTGCCAAGATCAACGCAAAAGGCTAGCCTTCGATGTATTTCCTCTACCAGCAATGTGCCGCCAGCGCCACTGCCTGACTCTGAGCAGGACCGGCCTGTCTTGCTAAACCTGCTGAGCCCTGCTCAACACGCCTCAACCCCCCAAAGGTCCAAACAGCACAGAAAGCCGGTAAGACGGACACCCCGAAAAACCTCCACCTCCATCCTAGACTTTATGTCAAGCCCCCCATTTTAGCTGCTTAGTGGGGAGTGTTGGCGTGCCTCTGGCCACCCGAGCCCTGGCAGTAGATGATGCGCGTGACAATGTGGCCGGCTCCGTCGCACGTAGGGCACCGACCCGGGCCGAAACCAATGACGTAGCCGACGGGAAGCTCTTGCCTGCCGGGCCCAGCCCTGGGGCCGGTGCAGTTGGGGCAGTTGGACCAGGTGCCGTTGCGGGCCTGGATCCTGCCGGCTTGGGCACGGCACATGGTGCAGCGGACCACCTTGCGCTCCAGGCCGCGGCCGCCGCAGTCGGTGCATTGGCGCGTCTCCTGCCGGAGCTGGGAGGGCCCGCTCCAGGGGCGGCGGCATGCCGTGCAGAGGCTGGAAGAGGCGGGAGGCATGGTGATGTAAGTTGGTTGGGTTCAAAAGAAATTGAGGGACAGGAAGTTGTTGAGGAGCTTTGTTGGCGAGGAAGCTGATTGGAAGACTTGAAGATGTTGAGGCAGATGTGAGTGATGAGTTTGAATGACGACACTCGGCATCTACAACCTCTCATTTATACCTACCTTCGGTGCCCCTAAGCAAGTTGGTTCCATCGCCAACACTCTGTTATTGTTGGCCACTCCCTGGTCCTGAAACCGCTCGACCTCATTCCTAATTCCGCGATGAGTCGAAATTAGGTCCATCCCATCGTCGCCGCTGACCATCTCGGGCTCACAACTCGGAAAGCAGCACACTGGCAGCCTGGGGGTTTCAGCAACCCTCAGGAATGCCCTGGTGGTTTCAGGCTTGGCCGAATTGCTCCCATAGGTACGTCAAGTTCCAAGTTCACTTGCGACGCTGTGGCTTCGAGAAAGTCCGAGACGGTAGTTGTCTGGCACGGGACCAGGAGGAAAGGATGAGGCCCAGAGAGGCTGCTGGCAGAGAAGAATCTCAACCGCCTTGTCATCATTCATGTTCCAATACCTTGGTTATCAAAGTCCGAGGGTGACCGGGTTCGGGAATCGAGCGGCGGTGAGCAGTGAGTGGTAACCAGAGGGCGCTTCGTAATACCAGGAGATTTTACACACTGCGCCCCGTCGAGCTCTCAGGTTTACGCCTCATTCGGACATTACTTGGCAAGCCTCTGCCGCATTTGCTCTACGACGTAGATTGGGAACTTTCAGAGACGGAAGAGGCACATGAAGGTTAACAACGCATATTATACCTTTACATACCCACACTGAGTACCAGGTACCTTAAACCTTGCAACTGGCTTTGTCCCGAGTTTCGTCTGGCGTCTTCAGGTTGACACCTGGGTCGCTTTCCCGCGCGGCACTCACCGGCATTGCCGAAACCAAGACACCTTGATGTTAACTAGAAGTTTGTGAGTTGCCGTCCGTGCCGCATTTGGCCGCAGTCAGGCAGGAAAGTCCCCGACAACCTTAGGTATCTGGGCCGAACCAAGTGAGCGATTGGAGCAAGAAACCGACGGCGGTATGGCTCAAGCATCCATGAATTATCCCGCGCGGACGGTCAACTGTGCCTGGTGTTTCGGTGTCAGCCTGAATCCTTGCACCAACAAAGAATCCAAGATCAGATATTTTTCTCGAAGGTCGAGATCTGCGCTGATGCTCATGGCAGTAACTTGGGTACCTGAATATCCAGCAATTATTCCATCCAGAGTCCCAGACAACATGTGCCGCGGTTTGGACTGCTGTTTTTGGTGAGCGCGTAGCCTCGGCCCTCGAGCTTCAGCAGTCTGAGCCACGTGACAAGCTGAAAACTGGCCTACCGCCATACAGTAGCCGCTCAAGGGTCGCTAGGCATCAGTCCGCCAAAGATTGGGCGCTGGGTAGAAGCCAGGGGTCTCATTCGCTACCGTTGGTTGCCTGAACGCGCGCGGGGTTTTGGCGGCCGCCCACGCGAGATGGCATTCTGATAAAGTCGTGACTCGAATGCCGCAGAATCTGTACGTCCTGAACATCTGGCCGGCAAGAGATCAGCTTCTTTGTATCTCGACGCCTTGGTGCTCAGGCGCGATACCGCTACATTCGGTCGACGAGTCCACTGTTCGTTCCTCCAGTCATGGGACCGAAAGCACAGAATCGGCCCGTCTTTGAGAAGCTGCGGAAGGAGTGCAACATCGTGTTCGAGGACGAATGTCGCCGCGTACAATGGCCCTCCAGCCACAGAAGCGTCTTCGAAGCGATTGAGAAGCTGAACGGCTTCACGTACGATACCTACCGTGTGTGCCCAACGGGCAATAACACCAGGGTTACCGCGTTGTGGAAGGTCGACACCATCCGTCGGGTCAGAAAGCTTGTCGAGAAAGCAAAGGACCTTGTGGCCAGGAACGAAGCAACCTGGAGATTGGCCTGCGAGCCTCTTGTTTTCAGCCGACTGAGCTCCGAGCTCGCATGGTGAGATTTCGCTGCCTCACTTCGGACACAAAACCGGGAATATTGGGAGGCTTGAAGCGTGCCTTGGGTTACCATATGGTCGCTAATGATCAGCACAGCAAGACTTGCCGCAACCGAGTCTGGCGATCCGAGATCGAAGCATCAGCAGACGACGACCGGGCGACTAGCATCCTGCGGCTGCGACAAGAAAAGCGCGAAATCTGCCGTTGCCCGACGGCAACACATCTACTTGACGACGAGTAAGTTTGATGGCTGTGCAATACCGGAATGAGGATCTAGGTTGTCTATCCCTTAAGGTTCTGGTTGCTCATATCGCCCACGTACAGAGATGAACGGACCGGCTTAGATCGCCTGTTCATAGACAGGGCCGAGGATTGGGTGACGCATCCTCCCGAGCTGGCGAAACAGTTGCCTCAGGATCAAAGGCCGGATCGGGTCTATGGTCTCCGGCAGACGAGGAACATTGAGAGATTACTCCTCCAGAAGCTTCCCGACGGCGGCCTTCTCGAGGATCTGTTGCCCAGACAGCCGCACGATGCAGCCCTCGGTCAGCCCCTGCTGTTTCCTTTCCTTGTCGTCGAAGCAAAGGCCGGCAATTCACCAGATGACTGGCATTCGATCAAACTACAGACGGCATTCCCCATTTTTACATACCTCAACACCCAGCAGAGCCTGCGCTTTGCGACGGCGCCGAAATCGAGGTGGATTCCAGGTCCTCTTGTTTGGTTCTTTATGAGTAGGGGTGAGGATTGGAGGCTCTCTCTTGCATACCAGAGCGAGGCTAAAGCCCCGGGTCCGTTGAGCTCGAGCGCCTCGAGCCTGACTACAGTAGGCGAGCCTTGCGTCTCAACTTGAACGGAGCCGTGTAACTGACACCTTCGTAGAACATTGTCCAGGTCTGGACTGGCTGCATCACCAACCGCGATGATGCGCTTCGGCTGTTGCTCATTGTGGACTACATGTCTGATTGGGCCCGCGACATATATCGAACAGCCGTCATTACCGAGTTGCGGATCCTGGCGGCACCCGATGCCGACGTCAGCACAGTCTTCACCGACACCGAAATATTCTCGTCCGGGGCCAGGAAAACGGGTGGCGCTGTCGCCGGAGACAAGGCAAGCGTGTTCTATCGTGACCACGGCGATGCTCAGGCAGCGTTCAAGACCCTTGACAGTGATGTTGGGGTAGTCCGCCATGCCGCACCCATAGAGTCCAGATTCCGGGCTCTCGTCATCACCGAGGAGAGCGTCCAGAGGTTTACCAACTCCATAAGTGAAGACATCAGAGCGTCGTTCATCGGCCAGATTCTCGACCAATTCTATTCCCCCGACGCCGATCCCGTCGCGTTCACGGTCGAAGATCTCAACTGCCTTGAGAAGACATGGACTGGCCATGTACGCCAAGGTAGCCGAGGGGGCGTTTGCATCAAAACAACAAGGCTATACACCGCCTACGTTGTCATATACTATCTGTCGCCTTCATGGGAGCAGATACGAGAATTGTGCCTCATCTCCATTGCGGAACGAGCCCTCGACATCCTCGTTGCCGATTTCCTGCCTGGGGCCAGAAACCGCGCCCCGACATTGCATTGGAGCGGCGCCGACTACTTCCAGGTCGGAAAGTTAGTACTCGATACGGTCGATAAACTCCGAAACCAGGCCGACATTCGCGAGAACCTGTTCGCTTGCATCTCCAGACTATGTCGCCGCTTTGGATGGGCCAACTTTCGAAGGGCGCAATACTACTGGTGCTATCAGCCCTGTCCCGCCACCATCTGGGAAGTGGTGGCCTACGCCGACCAAGTTCACACGGAAGATGCAACCAGCGGCCTGGGGTCTGGTCTACCCTTTGTGTTCGTCTCGTCACGCTCCGGGGTTCAGCCCACGAACCCTTCGCTTCCAACTGCAGTTCTGGACAAGCATGAACCGCTGCGGGTATCAGGTTCAGGTGCCGTTTTGATTCACGGCAACGCCCATGGCTGTTCTGAATATAACCCGCGGTCGCTCTGCGTGTACCTGGTCCGTGACTCCACCGAGAAACTAATCGCGCCAAGCCAGGATGAGTTGGGTGAGATCATCAAGGAGACGTTTGAGACCTGTGACGTCTACCACACCACTCGCTCCAGCGGGACATTGGGTTCGTGGTCGCCAGTTCGCGCCCGAGACGTTTGGAATCTGGAGAAGGTCTACGGCATCTTTTTTTCATGCAGTAGGAATAGCTTCGTCAAGTGGCTTCAAAAGATGGGCAAGGCCCTTCCAACCAGCCAAGGCTCCTCGCGCGAACCGTACAGCAACCTATTCTCGCGAGAGCCTTTTCCCTGGCACGGCCCCCATTGCGACTGTGGAGCGTCGAACGCCCGCATGAGGGAACAATTTCTCCGAAAATTCTACGTGGCCGAAGCCACGGCGTGGGCGCAGATGGCGCAGGAGTTAAACAAAGGGGAGGGGATGATGTACCACTGTTCATTGTGCTGCGGATTTCGAGACTATGATCAATGGCTGGCCGTCGAGAACGACGACGACGACGTCTGGGAGCTATGCTATTCTTGCCGGCTCTCCTTATGCAGCGATACTAGCTGGCGAACCCAAGCGATATGGGAAGGCTTTCGAAAGGTTGTCTCATCGAGTGCGGCAGATGGCCCGCAAATGCCACATTTGGCGGAGAGCAATCGCATTTCCATCCCGCGAGCCCTCTCTCCTCAAATAACCTTCTTGGATGGTTCACAGAATCCCAGGAATCCAGGCAGCGACCAGGACTTACGGTCTAAATCTAGCGCCGAGATTGACGACATATTAATTCGCCTGAACGGAAACCAGATTTCGCTTTTGCTGCCGGAGAACTCCGGATACGACACCCTAGGGTTTGGAACCAAGCATACAGATGAGGCGACTTTTCCGAAAGCCATCCACTTTCAAGAAGATATAGAGATGTTTTCTATGCAGAGCAAGGGAGGCGACAGAAGCAAGCGGAAACGATCTTTGGATCAGAATGAGCGAGGCAACATCTAGGGTTTTGTACCAAACATTTGGTTCAAGGGCGCCAGCCAAGCCAGAAGCGATTTTGTATTGTGGAGAGGCTGTTTCCCCCGAATTCAATAGATACCTTAGGTACCGAGGTAGTTCGCGTTTCTTTGTTGGTCCGTAACATAGTCTCGGGGCGAAGGATCTTGCGTTACTTGGAATAATGCCTGTTTCCAGGGCTGTCCCTCCCATTGATCCCTGCGAGTGAATCATAAAGTACCACAAGGATGAATCGTCATACTGGGCGAAAGCCTCAGACTGTGGACAAACGGACTTGTACCTCACCGAGGACCACCCGCGCGCTCCATCCCTCAAACCTTCGCCCCCTCAAATGGCGAACTCTGGTCACACTGGCCTCCCACTTCCCTCGATCTCCACAACTTCCTCGCATCGGAGCACTTGCCCGAACTTAAGGAGCATCCTACCTTTTCCCCCACGCAAGCTGAAAGCGCCCAGGCCGACCTAACTCGCCTCTCCACCGATACAAACTCCCTCTACGCCGCTGACCCCTCAGCGGAGGGGAAAAAAGGGGAGGCAGGCGGGAGAAACAGCCGCACCCCCTCTCCTACGAGGGACCTCAGCCGGGCGATGAGGGAGGGCATTAGTAAGCGAGGCAGGGCGGCGGCGTATAGAGCTCATCGGTTGCATGCACACTACGTTCCTATTGTCCGATCGATGTAAGACTTGGAATCCAGGATGTAGAAGGAAGATAAAAAGAGGAGGTTGGAAACGAGCAATCGGTGAGGGCGCGATGTACTTGTACAGACTCAGCGACTTGACCAGTGAAGGTGCCAGGACCCAGGCTCGCCAGTCGGGCGTATTAGATGGTGGTCCACGCGCGTGTACAGTACCTGACCGGCCACGCCAGGTATGCCGCGCAGGGGGTGCGGAGCAATCAGAATTCGGCAGTCCTGACCACGGCACATGTATTACAACGTGGACTGACGCCTTGGGCGCCGGGATGGTCTTCGAGCTTCCCTGGAAGAGTCGCCGTGGTACGGACGTGTTGGCTGCTGAGGGGCTATTCCGCCGGCTATCCGTGTTGCAGCGCTTGCTCTACGGCGCTTGCGTCGCGGTGGACGGAGAGCCTCATCCTCGCTGTGCTCGGTGTCGCTGCACACACCCGGATAGTAGTCCTCCCCACCATCGGTAGTGCAATGTCGAAAACGGCCAAGGTGGCGCTGACGCTTGTCGCCGACTTGGCTGGCGGGGGGCAAGGTCGCTGATCACCCCAACTACCGTTCCAGGTTGTCCATCAACCCGCGTTGACATTTTAATTACAGGTGGTACAGCCTGCAATACATCCTCCACTACGCTAGTATCTCAGGTAATACAGTCAACCAAGATTCCCCGACGCAAAGGTCCGTCAGATCTGCGAGGCTGCATCCGATCGTCGACGTCGTCGGTCATCGGGTCTCCGTGATTGGTCGGCTCTTCGGGCCGCCTGTGCAAGATGTCATTAGCCAATGGAATGTCGAAATGGATGGAGATGGATACCTAGGCCCTGCGATGGATGGATTGATGGATAGCTGGCTGGCTGGCCGGCTGGGTGGATGCAACAAGATGGAGGTTGCGGGTGGTGTTGACCTTTGCGTCCTTGGACTTGGTCGCTGGTGGGTGTGGCCCTGGCAATACCTACTGGCCGGCCTGGCCTGGGCAAGACTGCCTGGCTGGTGCAGCCTTGCGATGGTGGCCGTCGCGGCTGTTGAAATGGGGGCCCGCGCAGGCCATCATCGAAGGCTGCAGGACAGTTTCTCAGGTCCGGTAGGTTCAGGTTCGGTGCTGTGGGAACACTGATGATACGCGCTAGGTCAGGTTTGATAATTTAATCAATCTATAATGTCATCCACTCATCCGTCTACACAGGTCTATTCCCTGACCACGTCTAAACAAAAACAATACAATCCATCGAGTCCAACGCCTCCATCGTTTCCCGGTAGTACCACGGCTTAGTCGACAGCGGCATTGCCTCGGCGTTCATGATGCCAGGCACGTAGGCTTCACCAAGCAAATGCCACAGATCCTGGCCTTCCACTGCCGTGTCGACCTTGCGGGCAATGACGGGCTTGGGGTGGCCCACTATGGTGATGACGGCGTCGCCGGGAAGGGTCTGCGCCGGGGCAAGCCCAAGACGTCCAGCTTTTGTGACGATCAGCCGGCGGTGCTTCGTTCGCGCGGCCATGGCTTGCCGGGCGGCCGCTGTCTCTCTCGCGGGACGGGGAGCAGGGGCGTCGGTGGCGGTAGGGGTCGCCAGATGGGCGAAGTAAGAGGAGAGGGGGCGACCGTCGATCAGGAGGTCGGCGCTGGACTTGAGGAAGTGCCAGTTTCGGTAGAACTGGGAGTGCGCGGGCGGTTCTTGCACTGGGAAGGCGTCGTAGAGACACTCGAAAGAGGCTGGGGCCGGGGCGCCGCGCATGTCACAACCGCCAACCAGGACATCGTAGAGGGGAGTCGTCCCCGCGTTGGCTCGTGCCGCCGTGTCGCCATCTGCTGGGCCGCTTGGTTGGCGCACAGAAAGGAGGAGGGCGCGTTTGCTCGGATTGCGCAGCGTTTCCTCTGAGCAGTCGGCTCGCGAGATAGCCCCCGTCCCATCGACCGCGTCAACAACCTTGCCCGTGCACACCAGACACTGGTCGTCGCTGATCTGGGGGGCTTCAGAGCTGGAGTATATGTGGCTGCCGACCTGGTCCATGCAATACCCGACCGGCACATGGCCGCCAGCGCACCATTCCCCATCGAGGATGCCGATCCGTCGTCGAGGGTTCTTGTCGTAATTAGGCACCCACGACGGCTTGTCTCCTTTCTGAGGGTTACCGTTTTCGTCCACTGGAAGCATATACTCGCCGTCCACGAGGCCAAAGAAATCCAGACTTCGGTGTTTGACACAAGCGGCAGAGAACTCGGTGAAGACGTCACGGAGCGGCTTGGAATATTCGACCTTGATGCCTAGATCTGGCAGTCCAGGAATGTTGAGCAGGCCATAAATGCGATCATGCGGCACTGAACACCCCGACTGCAAAGCGAGGGAGACCGCCCTGCGCATGGGGCCACCTAGGAGCGGCCCGTCTTCGAACAGGGTGGGCACCACGAGGGGAAGCTGCTCGGTCGGTGCGCTGGCAAGGGTCCGTCTGTGGCCGACGATTTCCAGCTGGGCAATCTGCGCCACGTGGAGGAGCGAGTGCTCCAGCGGCGTCCTCCTGTCTCTCAGCCTCTCCCACATGGTCTCGTCCATGATGTCCAAGGCCGAGGTCAGGAGAAGCACCGCGTCGCGAATGTACCGCCACTGCGTGACCCGATTCCCACAGACGATCGGCATCCCTGGGCGGCCGGCGCAAAGCTCTTGGATGATCCATAGACGCCGCCAGTAAGGACGGTCGAAGAAGTCATACAGCGGCCCTGCAAGGCCGTACAACTCCTCGCCGTTGCCTAGCATCTCCCTCGCCTTATCGTACGCCGTTTCCATGCGCACGCGAGCCATCGTCCGCCACGTGTTTGCCGTGACGGGGTCGGCTGCGTCCATGGCCTCGGCGTACTCTGCTCGGTACTCTCTACCGAGCTTCTCGAGGTAGGATATGGCCTGGTCGCTCTCGGGGGTGTCGGGGCCCAGCCAAACAATGACGTTCCCGGCGTGGCGGTAAATGGAGGCCATCATCTGCACCTGCTTCTCTATCTCGGCTTGGTCTTGTTGGTTGATGCACAAGGCGTCGATCCAGATCTTGCCGCCCAGCCGGAAGTAATCCATGTCCCGGAACCGCCGGAGACCCGCCTCGAGATTGGCCCTGACCTGGGCACGATTCCCGTCGACAACGATCTCGGCAGTCGGTTCCGCCGGACCCCAGGTGTACGACATGGCGACAAAGTTGCTGGGCTTCTTGGCGACGACGTCCTTGACAGATTTGATGTACGCGTCCGGATCCGGGTCGGGGTACCGAAAAAAGGGGTTCAAGGCGCGCACAGGGACGGATCCCAGGACGGGCTCTGAAGTGGTTGACGTCCCCATCAAGATGTTGTAACCGGCCGCGTCGTCATAAATGTGCGTCACTTGGCTGTTTTCCCTCCAGATGCGGCACTCCATCCCGGCTTGATTCGTGTCGACGCTGGTCAAGATGCGGCGCTGCTCCTCGGGACTGAGGAAGTCGACGATGGCGCGGGGACGGAGTAGCCCGTGAGTCTCTTTCTGACGACGAAACACCTTTCCCCGCACCTCGTCCATTGCCCGGGACAGCCGGCTCTTCTTTTCCCGGCCCATATCCTCCAGAAGAGGCGCCAACAGGTGCCGCACATCATCGACATGCGACTCGACCGGAGGGTCTGGCACGCATGGATCAAAGCTGATGTAGTGCGACGGCAAGGCGCCGTCGTGTGCCGGGTCTGTTGTCGGCAGCACCCTGAGGCTAGTCGTGCAATGCACGGGAGCCGCTTTGCCACTGGTCCCTAAAGGGGCGGGCAGGATGGTGAGAAGGCGGATCTGGCGATCCGACAAGGCACGGTAATCCATCGCGGGTGGGCTGCGGGTGCTGCTGGCGGATGGTGGTGAGGAGTGGGAACGGAGGCATGCGGCTGAAACAAGGGACCCGTCCAATATATAATAGTATGAACTTGGTCTGGACACAGCCGCACCGGCTATTCCTTTCTTGTTCACAAGGCTTTCCCCGTCTTCGCCCTTGGCAAACGCGCAGAGAGGAAGCGAGTCTCCCTTCTCTACACTTGATAGTTCTCTGTCAACCGCGGCCTCGAGGCCGTAGGCGGAGGAGAGGTGTTAGCTCTCGATAGCATGGCTTTGATGTTGTTGAACTCCGAGTCGTCGGAAGCATACAGCCCAGGGGCCAGTCCCACCAAAATCATACGCGGGGAGACTCTCGCCCTGTCTCGGGCCGCCGGTCTGACAAGCAGGATGCAGGAATGCGGGGCGGCCCAAGCTGCGGCAGCAGCAGGACGAGGAAAGCCTGACTCACATCTCTCGGCCAATCAACAGGTCCAATTTCGATTCATGGCAGATCGACGCCTGACTCACGGGCAGTTCAACAACAACAACTCAACAGCCCTCACCCAAGTTCCAACCACGATAGCCACGACGCCGTCCCGTCTGTTCTTCTGTGCCCTCCGCGTGCGGCTGTCACCCATCGTTCCGGGATTCTCCTCGACATTCGCAATGGCTGCCAAGGGTGCCGCAGGAAACCCCAGTGAGTCCGAGTGCGGCCATCAGGCGCAAAGATGACCGTCGCCACGGATGCCGTAACCAGTGACGGCCCGGCACGGGAGGCGTGGTTCGCCTCGCCCTCCGGGCTGGCGGGTCCCCGGACCGGCTGTGGGTCGCAGAGCTTCCAGCACCAACTGGCATCGAACTCAATCCCCAGTGTAGTCTCAATCTCCTTCAAAAGATGCGCCATTGGTGTTATAACAGAAACATAGGCGATCCCGTTGAAATATCCACCAAGAACAACGCCAATGACAAATCCATTCTCTCTATCACTCTCTATTACCCAAGCTCTAGAATCTCCTGGTCGAGAGAAAGGCTTAGAGTTACGCCCAATAATTGTGATTTCTTGCGTAGGGCCGGAATTTTCGAAACAACAATCCGCCAGCCCAGAGCTAAGAGTCCCTTGAGTCTTACCCGATCGAGCGCCCTGCATATACACTTCCTGGTCATTCCCGACGAGAATCTCTTTCTCTCCGTCGATGCTGAACATTATCTCCTTCCAACCCCGAACAGCTTTATCGTGTATTAGGTTTTACTTTGCAGTCCGAGAAAGATTGGTCAAGATAGCCTAGTCTATACTAACCGTGACGTGCTCAGGTTCAGCTCTATGTAAGAGTTGAAGGGTTCTTGTGCCTATGCTCATCGGGATATGTCCGTTAATGGGACGTATCCACCCAAAATAAGGGCAGGTAGTGAGCGTGGAATACATGCAGTCCCTTTGCCGACGGTTCTCGGGTGACGTATCGGACGCCTGATAGAGCCTTCTCTTCAGACAGGTACGGCCAGCATGTATGCTTGATGTAGCGATTTCGGTGCCGTTGTCCTGATTCTTGAGGTGGTAGATTGAAGGTTGAACACAGAGGATTGTTGGATCCAGTTTGCCGTCCCGGGCAATGACATGACCACAAGTCATGGCCACCAAATTCCAGACTGGCGCGCCTCCGCAAGTCTTTGTTTGGCCTGTGAGCCCTTTAGGAAGCAGTATCACAGGGAATCGAAGCGCGAACTGCAAGCCCGCCACTGACATGCAGAGTAATAGCCGTGTTTCAACACTCTATGTCTCCGTATTAGGAAGAATGTGGCGGAAAACAAGGAGCGAGGGTATGCTCAAATACCAGCTTCATATCTACTAAAGCAACTCAATGTGTCCTCGCCGTTGTCCCGTCGGTACCACTAGGAACGATTCTTCCTCTTTTATGGTTATTGGTCATGAGTGATATTTCAGGTTCGTGGGCGCGGAGACGAGTTTCGAGACCAATACCAAACAGACAAAACATAAAGCACCTACCTTACTTCACTCGCATTGAGAATGGAGGGCAATGGCCCATCACGATGGAGTAATAGGGGAGCATCCCCAAGAGGATTTGGTTTTCATGATCCTAACGCGATGCTGAAAACAGTAACACATGTTAGTACGGACACGCTGTGAGTTTGTCCGCGTGTCTTGCTCATTATGGCGACGTTTACAGCCATACCCAACCTGAGATCCAAAAACGCCTGGTAATCTCCGTGTCCAAGAACTGTGGTGATGCTGTCGGCATGCATATTTCCACCACTCAGAAAGTGTCTCCCTTAACCGATGCCGGCTTGGCAACGCAACCTCATGAGAGACGGGTAAATCTGTGTTGCACCAAGACTTCAGTCCATTACAAACCTGCCAGGACAGGGTTCCCCGCTGGAGATCATTTTTCCATTGCATCGGGAGCAGTAAAGCTGGGGTAGCGGATGGGTTCCTGTTGAGGATGTTGTTGTATGCTTGGCAAAGTTGACCACCCCTGACTGCATGGGTCTTCTGTCTTATATTAAGTTCATGAACACCCTGCCTCGATCAACACTCACCTGCAGCTCCCACCGTCCCAAGTACCCGGATTACCACCATGAGGCTCAACTTCGTCACCGTACTCTCTGCCCTGGCCCCCTTGGCCGCAGCATCCCCTCTGGATGTTTTTGGGCTGGCGGCGTGGGATGTCGAGGGTTTCGCCAAAGACAACCCGATCGGCACCACCACCGGCGGCAAGGGCGGCGCGACTGTGACCGTCACCAATGCTGCCGAGTTCAGTGCGGCCGTCGCGGGCGATGCTCCCAAGATCGTGCTTGTCAAGGGCGGGATTGCGTTCCCATCGCGCCCCAAGATTGGCTCCAACAAGTCCATCCTTGGTGTCGGCAAGACCGCTCACATCACCAACAAGGGCCTTGATGTGTTCAACTCGACCAACGTCATCATCCGCAACTTGAAGATCAGCTTCATCCTGGACAACGACTGCATCACCATCCGCAACTCCACCCGGGTGTGGGTCGACCACAACGAGTTCACCTCGGACATCACCAAGGGACCCGACTTCTATGTGCGTTTTGTGTCCCCCCCTGAATTCTTGATCAGCTCACTAACCCGGCACAGGATGGCCAAGTCGACATCATCCGCGGCTCCGACTACATCACTGTCTCATGGAACTACTTCCACGACCACTGGAAGTCGTCCCTGGTCGGCAACGACGCGACCTTCCGCGACATCGACTCGGGCCACCTGCACATCACCTACCACCACAACTACTGGCGCAACATGGGCACGCGCGGCCCCGCCGGCCGGTTCGGCCACCAGCACATCTACAACAACCTCTACGTCGACTTCCACTACCAGGCGATCCACTCGCGGTCCGACAACCAGGTGCTCGTCGAGGGCAACGTCTTCCGCGGCGACACCCGCGAGGCGCTCAGCACGTACGGCCTCGTCATCCCCGACGACTCGCCCAACACGTGCACGTGCGGCGATGAGGAGCTGGACGGGTTTGCCAATCTGGGAGCCAGTGAGTACAAGATCTTGTCCTTCTGATGAGATATCCCGCTAACCATGCTGGCAGAGAACGACTGGGGCCCGGCCACTGTCAACATCACGCAGGTGGGCAACTTCAAGAAGGCGCCGTACAAGTTCAAGCTCACGCCGCTCGTCTTTGTCGCGCCGCTTGTCAAGCTCGGCGCTGGTGTTGGGAAGATTTAGCAGGTCCCTTTTCTGATCAAGGGTGGTATTACTGTGGGAGCCGTTTTAATGGGGAAGTACTGTACAGATTTCGTGAAAGAGGACATTCTTCGAGGTGATGAGCTTAAATTGAAAGAGAGAAATACAGCGGGCTACTGGTACATGACCTCGAACTTCAACATCCCCCTCCTTCCCCGTGCCCCATCCTATGGCTTGATGCTGCCAGCGGAAATTCCGGCAGTTGTGAACGCAATGGCCCCTCGAGAGGCCACTGTTTGCCTGGTACTCTGAGGCGTGCTGACTTGATGATGGTTTCACTGGCCACCGGAAGGTGTGCACGGTCACTGCGGTGTCGCCAGCTTTGTGAGACGATCAAACAAGGTTGGTTCTGATGGTGTGTCCGATGCCCGCGAGCCGTAACCGGGGCTGTCCCAAAGCAGCGCTCTCCATTCAAAACAATGGCCGAGCCAAGCCTCGCCCGGAGCGGCACCGGCGGGTTCTGGCTGCAGATCGTGAGGTGTCACCCTGCCTTGTTCCCAGACGCGCTCCCACTCGTCTTTGGAGATGCGCATTTTGGCATTCCATTTCTCAGTCCGGCACTTTTCCAGCTGCACCAGATATGTGGCAGCAAAAAGCGCCCGCTTTGCCGCCTCGACGACCGGCCATCCCGTTGCCATGCCGTACGTGAGTGCGCCGACGAACATTGTCCCCACCTGAGGAGAATTGGGTAGGTACTCCTTTGCGGGAGGATGCTCCAGATAATCCATAGAGCCGAAGAACTCATCGAGATAATCCGGCAACCATTCGAAGCTGATCTTGATCCACTTCCCAGGGAGGCGGGTCGCCACGAGGCAGCCGAGCTCGCCCGAACGAACAACCACGGTCCCCGCGTTGCGGCGGCCCACGCCGGAGCGAAGCAACTTCTCAGCGTGCCATTCGATCAGAGCTCGGGCGCGTTTCTTGTCCGCCTTCGAGCTGTCCGAGTCGTCCTTGAACCGCTTGAGTAGCGACCCCCACAGATCTTCCTTCTCCTCTGCACCAAACAGCTTCATGAGGTCGACGTGGGTGGGAGCAATGACATCGAACATCTTGCAGGCCTCCTTGAACTTTTCAAGATCACCGGGCTTGCAACGTGTCACGTCAAAATGCGGTTCCCAGACGCTCAGCGGCCCGAGCGGCCCAGTCGTTTGAATCATCGGCTTGTCTGGAGCCGTGTAGAATGCCTTAACCGAGCAGGTCAGGTGGACAGCCGTCTTGTTGGCATCGTATCTGTATGGGCACGGCTCCAAGTTGTTGCTCTCGGTCGAAGTTGCCTGGGGCTCCGCGGAAACGTGTTTGTATGCAACAGTGTGCTTGTATGCAGCGGGGTTGGCATCTGGGCGAGAGGAGTCCATTAGCAACACATTGCGCACTTCCAGTCGACTACTGTTGCACCCGGTAAGACTCACCAAGATCATCCAACAACTCAAACGCGCTTTGCCCTTTACTGTCTGCCGTCGAATCCAACGTAATGCGAGTGATTCCTGCCTCCCAAGACGTTCCGGCTTTGATCTGTTGTAGGTGTTTGTTGCCAGGCCGTTCGAAAGCCAGTTGCCCGATCTCGGCTGCGCCATTGCGACCTGCCGCAATCCGAGCCCCCAGGGCACTGTAGAACTGGTTTCCGCATCGAGACCAAGAGGAATACAAAGTATCACAGGGAACTGAGAGAAAGCGAAGAGCTGACACTTTGCTGTCAGCCATAGTGTCGTCTAAAGGGGCGTTGACCGAGTCGGGTAAGAGGACGTGGTGGTGGTGGAGTTGATCAAAATGATAATGGCAAGGTCAGGAGGCGTGCGCTGGGTGGTGCTTGCGTTGAGGATAAGAGTTTGGGGCCAGACAGGAATGTCTTGAAAGCGGTTCTGCAGACTTTAAGTACGCAAGACTGGTGGGTTCAAACCTGAACACTCGGGGGCTTCCCGGCCTTTGTTTCTCAATTTCTCATTGCCATTACTTTTATGTTGGCAACCAACCGCTCGCGCTGACCTGATTCTCCAGCCAGAACAAAGACTCCTTGACCAACAGTTGCTCACACTGTTTCCAGTACCCAAACTCGTGGCCATCAACCAAGCCTTTGTCTGACCTTCCGGCGGTAAGTTGGCTGTTGGTATCGTTGACGGCCCAGAGTCCGGGTCAATGTGTGGTCGGGTGTGGCCGGGTTTGGCCTTGTGAGAGGTTTGGCGGTTGGTGTTGGGCTTTGCTGGCAGCTGTTGGTGGTTGGCATGCATCTCCTGTTGTTCACGTGAATCTACTTCTTCCAACCAACAAAGTGTTGATGGCGCGCTGGCAGACACACGTTTCAGATGTAATAGTATCATTCATCACTGGCGGTGATATATTTTCTGACGCGTCTGGTTGTTTCATGTCCTAATAGGCTTCGAAGTGACTCAAGACTCGCCGTTCTTGGGATATCTTACGCGCTATCTTTAGCCTGACATGAGCGCTTGTTTTCTTTTGCGGCCCGTAAGCACTAGAATGTTTAGGTACCGAGTTCTTGCGTTCGCTCATCTGGCTCCCGCGCGAGAATCCGAACTCTACGTAGCAATTTTTTGATATGCTGTCGCTGCTGGTTCAGAGCCACATCCGGGCGTACTTCACCACGTCTGGTGCTTGGCGTCCAGTAATTATGCACAAGGTAATGGGTCACAAAGGCGCGTCAACAAGAAGAACGAGTGTTGAATCCTCGACAGCTTGACCAACATAAACAAATAGGTATGAGGAGAATCCTGACTGCCCTAGATATACTATGATCTCGCTTAGGTGCGTAGCTATCAATGGAACGCATTGCAAACATGAACGGAGCGCGACGTGAAAGATGGCAAACTGAACCAAGAATTGCAACATCTGGAGCGGTTGTTGGCATCACACCTTTCACGTCATCTCAGATATATCCCTCCTGGTAATACCGTCTCCCGTTGCTGTCGATTCTCCAGCCTCCCGACGCATTTCTCATGCCTTGCATGATCGCCATATTCGCGTCATGCTCCGCCTGCAGCTTAGCCTCCCGGTATCGCCGCTCCTGCTCCATCTGGTGTTGTTCGATGATCCTCTTCTCCTCTTCCGCCTCCGGGTCCGCAATCAGCGGGAAGCAAGACCGCGGGATGAGCTGTGCCTCAAACAAGCGGCCCGTGTCCGGATCCGAGAGCCGAGGCAACGCACCCAGGAGGTGGTTCAGTCTGGTGGAGAGGCTGCCTGGGTCATGCAGCAACAGATACAGGTAGTACTGCTCCAGACCCAGCTGGCTCAGCAGTGGCTGTCCGTTTGGAACCACTGGAGCCTCTGGGTACATCAGGGCATGCATAAACTGATCGCGCATACGGATCCGGCCGTTGACCGGTTCTATCGGGGGCGGCGGGGGGAACTCGCGCGTTGCCATGCGGTGGTCGAGGGGGAACGACCGAATCCAGTCTGCCAGCCAGGCGTCCATTTGGTGCAGATCGGCTGGCGAGGCGGACTCGTTCGTCGAGACTTGCAACGGCGGGAACTGCTCGGCCGTGAAGCCCGAGGCGAACATGAGGGCGCAGAACTCGCCCGGCAGCAGGGTGCCAGTGGACTCGGCGTCAAAGTGGGCGAATATTGCCGTGGTCAGGCGAGAAAAGATGGGTGACGGGGTCTTCATCGGGGTGAGAACCGGGCCCCAATATGCCTCCGAGGCAGCGATCTCGAGAACGGTGCCAGCGCACGCGGTTGGAGGCGCCGAGGGGACTCCGGGGGACGGCTCTTCGGCTGGGCTTCTCGGCACCTTGGACTCCAAGTCCTCGAAGGCTGGAACGGTCCGCGCCTGGCTTTTCGAGTCGGTGGGGTTGACGAGGCTGGGCGCCTCGGGCTCTGAGCTCTTGGAGGTGACGACGCTCGTTTTCTTGACTAGCGGCTGGCGGCCATGCATGTAGACTTCGTAGTCGTGCTCCACGCAGTGCGTGCCTGAAACAGACTCGGTGACATGGCAATCGGCACACGAGTCGTAGTCGGGACAAATACGACAGCGCACGCGGGCCCGGTCCGAGGGCAGGGCTGTTTTGCAGACGTCACAGGCGTAGTTCTCTTCAGACATGTTTGCAAAGGCGAGCGGGGTGTTGCTCAAGATTGGGGAACATTCGGGCTCCTTTGCTAAAGCAGGCTGTGGCCATTATTCTTTATACTTTGAACACTGTGGCTACTAGAGCCTTCTCTACTCCCTGCTATCCAAGCCTGGATAGGCTGTGGCGCTGCTAGTCTGGCCAGCTGAAGGAAAGAATGACACCACAATATTGACGTTCAGCTGTCCGACAGTGGGGCCAAAGGCCAGAAGCTGGTCGTTCCGCGGAAATATCCAGGACCTCCTCCTTCCCCGCGTTATTCCTGCAAGGCTTCGGTTATTCCGTGCTGGTTTCTTTGGCACCACGTAGTCAGGCACCTAACCTAACGTGAGCTGTCTTTGAGAGGTTGGAAACGTCGCTGGGGCGGCAAGAAGTTTGCCGCAGGGCAAAGGAGAGTTTGCTTTGAGTCCTGTTTGTAAGTCGGCCATTTACGGCAACGAGTTTACCAGTTCGAAACCCATGCTAGCGCGCCACCCTCCCAAGCCAAGGTAACCAAGGCTATCTTAGGCAGGTACTGTTCGTGCACCGCCAGAGACTTTCCGTTGGTACATACTTGGTGGCGCCTGTTGGCGGTTAGCGCGCATCTCCTATTGTTCACGTGGATCCGCTTCCCCAAACCAGGAAACGGTTGATGGCGCGCTGACAAGGACATGTTCCAAATGGAGCAATGATGGCATTCGCCGCTGGCAGTGATCGGTTTGCTCTTGGGGAAGACAAAACGTGCAGAAATGCCCAGATGGCAGCCATGCCCAAAGACTGACATGTACCGCATGTAATATTGGACGACGCCATTTACTCCCTACGTGAATGGACGTACTATGTCCATTAAACCAAGCGCAGAATAAAAATGCTCGAGGAAGATGTTTCGATGCAGGTCTGCTTACAACCGTAGCTACGTGGACCTAAAGGGGGAAGTCAAAGGCCTTGCTCAGGACCCACGGGCCTTCCTGCGTCCTCGAACCGCCCTCTCCAAGCAGCACCACTCTCTCAAGAACGACATCAGTGTCGTACCCAAACGTGCCCACTGCCCGAAGCGCGTGCCCATCCCAGCTGAAGCTGATCTCGGACTTGTTGCTGCCGACGTCGAGGCTCTCCCCATCATCGAGATACAACTCCCCTTTGGCCGTTCCATCAGCCCCCGGCGCAACCGTAACAACAAAGTTCTGCCTCCTCAGCTCCGCCGTCGTGTTCGCCGACTTGACTCGCATCGGGATGATTGAGCCTCCCCTGATATGCACCGGAATATCCCCCCAGCCCACCCCCTCCAC
>Ga0247824_10000288_pt1 | contig 23144 bp, 30 predicted proteins | sample 13C_PalmiticAcid_FD_194412 | JGI IMG/M metagenome (GOLD analysis project Ga0247824, IMG submission 194412) | Soil microbial communities from agricultural site in Penn Yan, New York, United States - 13C_PalmiticAcid_Day48 | ecosystem: Environmental > Terrestrial > Soil > Agricultural land...
CAGCGCGTTGGTTGAGCTCGCGTCGCACCAGCATGGCGTGCCGATTGATGATGCCCAGCTCGTGGGCGTTGGCCGGGCGCGCGTCGCCCGCTCGGTCCACGCCGCCAGTGCACACATTGCGGTCGTAGGCCTCGCAGCGCTCGTGGTACTCCTTGGCCAACGGCAGGAGCTGGCCCTCACGCTCCCACTCGTAAAACTCTCGAGACTCGAACGCGGTAGTCATGATCAGGTCTTTTCCATCTCGTCCATCGCGGCCACGTGCAGCGCGCGCTGGTAGGCGGTGTGGCCCATCACGTCGACGGGCACGCCAGCCAGCGCGAACGTCTCGTTGTACTTGACCATGCCATGCTTGCCGATAAATTCGCGCCCCCGCGTGATGTGCTGGAAGGGCGTCACGACGGTTTCGCCGCCTTCATCCGCGGCAGGCTCGGGCTTCTTGTCGCCGTTGAGCGTTTCCGCGCCCTCTGCGGGGGCTGCCGCCGCATTGGCAGGCTGGTCGAAGGGGTTGGCACCCTGCGTGCCTTCGGGCTGCACCTGGCCGGTTTGCTGCGCCTTGGCGAGTTCTGCGGCAGCCTCTTGAGCGGCCTTCTCGTCGGCTTCGATCTCGGCCTTGGTGCGGCGCTTGCGCTTCGTCGGCTCGGGGGTGCCGGCGGCCTGCTGCGCGGGAGATTGCTCGGGGAGCGGGGCCGGGCCGGTAGCCGTCGTGCCGTCCGTGTAGACCTTGGTCTCGATGCCCGCGCTGGCGGTGTCCTCGCCCGTGTCGAGCGTCGGGAATTTGAGGGCGTCAGCCGGCAGGCGGAGCGTCAGCTCCTGACCGCTGGAGTACTTGTCGGCCCAGTGCAGGAATTGCTTGAGGTCGTCGATCGAGTCGAATGAGAGGTTCATGGTTGAGGTCTTCAGGTGGTGGAAATTCAGGCGGCCACGGCACGCTCGGCGCGCGTGGCTTGCAGGCGGCGCGTCACGACGAGCCGGCGGCGGCAATTCTCTTCGTCGGCGCGCACGGCTGCGATGAGCTGCAGCATGCGGGGCGCCGACAGCGCGCTCGTGTTGCGCACCGTGTAGATGGCTCGCGAGCTGGTATTGAGCAGCTTGGCCGACTCGGCGATGCCGAGTGCGTCCGTGAGGTCTTTCACGCTCAGCAGCTCCAGCGAGCAGGACGTGAAGTCGAGGGTTTCGGTCATGGTTGGTTCCGTGTCAGCGTTAGCATTCGCTCAGTATGCCGGTTTGTCAATCGGGTGTCAACGATTTGTCGTTTACGCAACAAACCACGTGTATCCGAGGGCGACCCAACTGCACGCCATACACGCCCAGCCACACCAACGGGCGATGCGCGGCGGTAGGCTGCGCGCAAAGTAGACCGCGGAGAGGACTAGCCAGAAACCGACCGTGCTCACGATGGTGTCTCCATGCCTAACGCTACGAGCGCGGCCTTGTGCATGATGAACACCTCCTTGAACAGCTTGCCCTCCCAGCTGCTAAAGGGCCAGAGACACGCACCCTCTAGGGTTTCACCACGCGCAGCTGCGCGCTTGGCCTGAAGGTGCACCGTGTCGGGGTTTGTGCGGGGCGGCTTGCGCCCTTGGATGGTGTCGATGTTCACTTAGTCCTTCCTCCATCGGTTGTTGACGTAGCCGGCGGCGTCCAGCGGCAGGCCGGGGCACCATGCGGGATTCATGCGAAAGCGGGCGATGAGCTGCTCGAGCCGCAGCTCGGCGCGTTCGGTTGGTACCTCCAGGATGAGCTGGTCGTAGACGTGGTGCACGATGTCTTCGACGCGGCCGACGTCCACCATTGCCTCCCAGAACAGGTCGCGGGCGAGGCCCTGCGTCTGGTTGTTCGACAGGATCTTGCGGTCCAGCGTTTCGACATAGCCCTCGGGCTTGTCGTAGACCGCCGTGGGCACGCTCGCACCGGGTTCCAGCGACAGGCGCGCGTTGTGGTAGCTGATGGTGCGGCCCGAGGGCAGCTCCATGCGCAGCGCGCGGTCGTCGCGGATGAAGGTCGCCTTCGTGCACTCGCCACGGCCGATGGGCACGTCGACCGGGCGGCCCGGCGTGTCTAGTGCGATGAGCGCTGCGTACTCCAGCATGGCCCACCAGCGCTCGAAGGCGGGGTGCGCCTCGCGGAACTTCCACACGATGCGCTCGGCTTCTTCGGGCTCCACGTAGACGCCATAGTTCGCAGCCATCGAGGTGAAGGCGCCCACACCGCCACCGAAGCCCAGCGACAGGCGCACGACCTTGCCGACCTGGCGCTGGTCCTTGTCCACGGCCTCGTAGGGCACGCCGAAGATGTTGGCAGCTTCGACCTTGTAGCCGTCCACCCCGGACTCGATCTCGACCAGCATGGGCTCGTCGTTCGCGAGCCAGGGCACCTTGCGCGTCTCGATGCCTGTCAGGTCGACGTCCACCAACACGTGCCCGGGGCGCGTAGCGCAGAACAGCGAACGCTGCGCATCGGCCAGTGCGGCCAGGATGGGCCCGTGGCCCGGGCGTGACAGGAACTCGACATCGCGACGCTTCGCTGCGTCCAGGAAGGCTTCGCACAGTTCGGCCGACTTGCCGGGGCGCGGCCGCGCGACGTTCAGTGTCTGCGCGCCGCCGGCACCGCGCGCGGTGGATCGGCCCGACAGCGCGCCGTGCCATACGGTCGAATGCTGCAGCCGGTTGTTCACGTGTGCGCGCAGGATGGCCGCCGACTTCTTCGGTGCTCGGGATGCGTCCAGGCGCAGCGACAGCAGCTCGCGCAGGTCGGACGGCAGATCTTCGCGCAGCACCAGCTTTTTTAGCGCCTCCTTGCTCGCGTCGTCCACCTCGGTGCCGAAGTCCCGGGCGAACTCCTTGATCTTGGCGATCTCGGTTGCGGCCAGCACGCCGCCGCCGGTGAGCACGGCCACCTGGTAGTCGATCTGGGCTTCGGCCAGCTGCTTCATTTCCTCCATGGCCGCAGCGCCCTCGACGTCCACGCCGAAACCGCGCGCGTTGATCTCCATGTCCAGCTCGAAGAAGCGCTGCTCGCGCGCCGGCAGCGGCTGCGTGGCGTTCCACAGGCCGACCATGGCGTCGGTGTCGATGATGGCGTACTTGAAGGTCCGGGCGAACTCGTCAGGGTGATCGGCGATGGTCCATTCGGGATGCTTGGCGATCTGCTTCATCACCTCGCCGCCCTCGGCGTCTTTCTGCACCGGCAGGCCCATCGCGGCGCACGCGCCGGCCAGCGAGCCCGGCAAGCCGTTGTAGCGAGCGCGCGCGGCGCTGCAGCGCACCTGCGACGGCTTCAGACGCGGAAGCTCGGAATGATCGCGGCAAAGAATCTCGTTCCAGATATGGAAGTCGAAGGGCATATTGTGTGCGATCACAATGCCGCCGGCCGCGATGTGGGCCACCACGTCGCCCGGGACGGGCTGCTCCTCGATCCAGATGTCGGTCGCGACCATGTCCGGCAGGCGGTAGGTAAAGCAGTAGGCGCGCGTCGTCGGGTCGACAAGGTATTTGCCGAGCCCTTCGGCGGGCAGGTCCGTTTTCGAGGTGGTCTCGAAGTCGAGGAAAAGGAGCGGTTCATTCATTGCGAGCTTAAGAGTTTATTTCACGATTGTAGCAGGATCATGCGCCAATCCGCGCCACGACTTTGTTGCACTCCGCTGGTCACGCGGCTACGGCGGGCCTCAGCAATGGACGCGTGGACCAGCCACCAGACGCCATTCGTGTAGCGTGCGTACAGTGGCCGATTTGCGATGCGATGAACCCGATAGACGCCATCGCGCACGGGCTTCACGTTGCTAGGAAACCAGTCGGTAAACTCATGAGTATTCGGGGTCATAGCGGAATGCCTCCATCTTTCCATCGCGCACGAAGCGCACTTCGGTCAAAAAGACCTGGCCGTCATCCCACTTCGTCAGCGTGATGTCGACAGGTTTCGGAATCAGCTCGCGCGACAGCAGCACGCGATAGCCCTCGCCCGGCGCCTTGCGGCCGGTGGCGCGCTCATAGAATTTCCGGGCCATCGCGTAGAACTTGTTGTCAGCGCTAGCCCGGTCGAAGTCCAGGCGCAGCGGGTGCGCGCCGAAGTCGGTGATGAATTTGAAGTTCAGCACGCCGTTGCCCTCGGGTTCGAGCAGCATGTCGTGCACGGTCAGCGTGCGCACCTGGCGACACACCTCATCGGCCAACACCACGTTCGCCTCGTCGTGGATCTCGTAGGAGTCGCCCTCGCCGATGCCGCGCTCGGCCACCTCGCGCCGCGTGCGTGCGGTCAGGAAGCCCTGGCGCGGCCGGCCGCACTGGCGGCAGGTCATGTGCTCAGCGTCGTTCAGGAAGCCGCACGCCGCGGCCTCGGGGTCCATGAGGACCAGCGCGATGCGCAGGTCATATTCGGCCTGCACGGGGTTGTTGATCGGAAAGCGGATGGCACTGCGCTCGCGGTCGGGTACCGGCGTTCCGTCCTTGCTGCCCTTCTTGAACGGCGAGCGGATCACGGCGTCCGTGCACTCCCACAAGCCAGCGCGCGAGTCACCCGAGCCGATCTCGGCATTCACTGCCCCATGCCGCACGAAGTTGCCGCCGGCGTCCAGCACCAGCACGTTCTCTTTGCCCGGATAGGGACGCAACCCTCTACCCACGATCTGGCGCCACAGCACGAGCGAGCGCGTGGGGCGCAGGCCAACGATGCAGTCGACGAACTTCGCATTGAAACCGGTCGTGAGCATGGCCACCGACACAACGTGCCGGTGCATCTTCTTCAGGTATTCCTCGACGCCCGTCACGCGCTCGCTCTTTTCGAGTTCGCCGTGAATGGTCACAACGGTCTCGCCGGCCTCGCGCAGAGCGCTCTCGATCATCTTCGCGTGCTCGATGTTCACCGCGAACCACATGAAGTGCTTGCGCTCGCGTGCGTTGTCCAGCGCCACGCGCACGCACTCGCGTGTGACCTTCATCGCCTCCTGGGCTAGCGCGGCCTCGTCGAAATCGCCACCCTTGGTCTTCACGTTGTCGGTGTCGATCTGCGGAAAGCGGATGGCCGGAGCTACCACGGGCGAGATGTACTCCTCGCGAATCAGCCGATTGAAGTTGCGGCCGGCAGTTAGGTCGTAAACCTTCGTGTCGAACAGGCCGCACTCGGTCAGCGGCACGACCTTCAGGCCCTTCATCTGGAACGGCGTCGCGGTCAGGGCGATGAAGCGCACTTTCGGGTTCGCCTCGCGCAAGCCGTTGACGATGGTCTTCCAGGTCTTCAGGTCGATGTTGACGCCGTGCGCCTCGTCAACGATCACATAGTCCTGCTTGCCGAAGCGCTTGACCTGGCGAAACACCGACTGCGGCGTGCCGATCGTGATCTGCGACAGGCGCTCTTTCATGCCCAGCCCGGCGCAGTAGACGCCCACACGCGCGGCCAGCGCCGTCGGCAGGTAGCCCATCGCCTCGTCGACGTTTTGCTTGACCAACTCCATCGAGGGCGCGAGGGACATGATGCGCGCACCCGGCTGGAGCTGGCACAGCGCCTCGATCAGCATCGCGTTGATGAGGGCCTTGCCGCCCGCGGTCACGATGGCCGCGATCGGGTTGGTATTCTCAGCAGCCATGAGCGCGGACAGCAGCGCGTCGCGCGCTTCGGCCTGATACCAGCGCGGTACGAGTTTAGGCATATTCTTTGCGATTACTTAAGAGATTGGAGCGCTAATTATAAGCGCGCCTCAGTGGCGCTGCAAGGGCGCGTCAGCGCCGCTTCGCCAGTTTGTTGATGATCGACTGCACCGTGCGCTCGGGCGCCTCGGCAAGGCGCGAATACCACGGGTCGTCGAACACCGGCACGAAGCCCATGCCGAGCAGGTCGCGGAACGTGCGCGGACGCAGCTGGTGCAGCAGGTCGGGATTGGTCACGAACAGCCGGAACATCTCGGCGAACCATTCGCCGTCATCGGGGCAGTAGGACGTGAGCGGCGCTTCAGCACACCGCGCGCGCATCTCCAGGCTGAAGTCGCCCCGGTAGCGGTCGCGGCGGGTGCTGCGCGCCAGGTCGACGTGGTGGCCGAGCTCATGCGCGATCACGCCGTAGGGCGTGCGGTCCACGCTGTGCCCGGGGAACGACCAGGCCATGCCTGCGACACCGATGGCCGCGCACTTCTCGACGCAGATGGTGATGCGGTCGGCTCGATAATAGGCGCACACGCCAAAGGGCCAACCGGCGGGCGGCTCTCGCTTCACCTCTGGCACCTTCAGCCCATTCGCCTCGCAGAACGTCCACAGCAAGTCCACGCCGCGGTCATACAGCGCCTGCTTCGTCTCGTGCATCACCGTGGCACCTCGTTGTGGAAGTAGACCATCGGCTGCGGCGTCAGGTCGACCGCACGCACGCGCCAGATGCTACCGATCCAGGGCTGGCCCGGGATGAGCTCGGCGACGCGCACGCGCGGGCCGGACTCCAGGGCCAGGACGGCGCGGCCGTTCAGCTCGTAGCGGTGGCCCTGCTGGGCGGGCTTTCTCATTTGCTTGCGCCTATTGCTTTCCACGCAGCCCGAGCTTGAACCAGTTGGACTTGTGCGCGCCGCATCTCGGCCTCCGCGAGTTGCAGCGCCTGCCATTGCGGAAATATGTAAGGCACAGCGCGTTTCAAGTCTCGTGTCTCTTTTCGAGCGCGCTTGACTCCTGCGGCTAGGCGCTTATGGTATGCGGCACTCACGCGACCACCTGCGCAGGCTTCGGCACGAACGGCCGCGTGTCCGGGTTGGCCAGGAACACCTCCTGGATGATCGCGGCCGGGTAGCCGCGCTCGGTGGGCCAATTCTTTCCCTGCACGGGAACGTCGACGAACGTAGCCCCGCGGATGCGGCAGACCATGGAGCAGTCCTTGCCCAGACGCTGCAGCAGCGGCAGGGGGACCGGTTGCGCGCAGGTGAGCCAGCGGCTAGCCTGCTCGACGGTGAAGTACGGGGTTTCGGTGGTGACGGTCATGGTGGTTTCAGTCCTTCGCGTGCTGTGCGACCCACTCGGCATTCGCCTTGCGCCAATCGGCCCAGCTTTCATCGGTCAGCTTGTGCGTAATCCATTCGGGCACGTCGGGCGTTTTCTCGAACGGCAGCGCGCCCGCTTCGCACCGCTCGCACTGGCACCCGCCGCCGTGCGCGGTGCAGAAATACAAGCCGCAGCCATCGTCACCGCCGTAGGGCTCGCCGCCGCACACGTGGCTAAGTCCGCGATCAATCTCTGCTGCACAGCCGGGATGATCGCAGCGCGCGGGGACGCCGTAGCCGATGTCGCGCTGCCAATTCGTGTCGTATCCGAGGCTCCAGCTCATTTCAATTCCTTGGTGGGTTGATGTGTCACGATTCTAATCGTGATCTTCGCAAATTGTCAAACAGCTTTCTTCGCCGCGAACGGGTTCAGCTGGATCACGTCGGCGCCCTGTGACTCGCCGGGCATCTCGTAACCCTCCGGCGGCTTCCAGCCCCGAGAGTCCATCGTGCGAGCGGGTTGCCAGCCCCGGGTCTGCAGCCAGCGGGTGTACTCGCGGGTGCGGATCATCTTGCCGCTGGGCAGCGCATCGAGCGCGATGCGAATGGCCGAGCTGGGCACGAAGCCTGTCGCGCTGTGCTGGCGCACCAGCTTGCGCAGCAGGTCGGGCAGCACGTCATCGACGTCCGACACCGGCACGCCGATGCCGTCGCGCATCTGGGCCTGGTTGAACGCGAACACCGCGTCGGCGGCGGCGCGCACCAGGCGCAGATAGGCGGCCTCGTCGTCCACGAAGCGCGCCTTGGCCTCGGCGAAGATTTGGCGCGCCTCGCCGGCCCACGACTGCTCGATGGGGCGCAGGACGTCCACGGGCATGAGGCGGCGGTTGCCCGTCTCGTCGCGGTTCATCTCGTGCTTGTTGGCCGTGCCGATGAGCGCGAAGCGGCGCGGGTGCTCGCTGGCCCGGCGCTCGTACGGCGCGCGGTACACGTCCTGGCACTCGGTCGTCCACTGCTTGATGTCCTCGACGTCGCGCTTGGCCATGCCGGACATCTCACCCAGCTCGGCTATCGCGCTCACGCTCGCGGCCATGGTCATGCGAATCTCGTCGGCGAACTTCAGCGACGCCGGCGGCGGCACGCCCAGAGCCTTCGCGAGGTCATGCACGAAGACGCCCTTGCCCAGGCCGCCCTGACCGATCAGCACTGGCACCACGGGGCACGGCGCGCCGGGGCGGATCTGACGCATGAGCACGCCCGAGAAGAAGAGCTGCGTCGTGAGCGTGAGCGCTTCGGAGGGCATCGCGCCGCACAGGTCGGGGAAGAAGTTGTCCAGGCGTGGCGCGGCGTCCCACCGCGGCAGCGCGAGCACCGCGTCGCGCCAGGGGTCTACGGAGCTGCGATGCGCAAGCGTCTCGATGGCGTCCTCGATCGGCTTCTTCGACACGTTGCAGCAGCCGATGCGTGACAGTGCGTCGAGCAGGTCGCCGGTGTCGGGCACGTCGGCGCGGTCCATCACGCCCGTGCTGGCGTTGTACGACGGCATCGCGTCCAGCTCGCCGAGCAGCGTGGCCAGGCCGTGCGTGATGTTCACGAGCGGCGCGGCTTTCTTTCCGGCCGGTTCGGGGTACTCGACCAGGCCGCACAGCTTCTCGGCGGCCATCGCCAGCGGGGAATCGAGGTCGGCCGAGCGGTCATCGGTGAACTCGAAGAACTCCTGCAGCTTGTGGGACCAGACACCGGGCCGGTCGCCCATCATGACGATCTCGGCCTTGTCGAAGTGCTTGGCGTCGAGGTCGGGGCGCCACGTGTCGAAGGGGTCGGCGCAGTTGAAGCCCAGCGAGTGCGGCAGGCTAGCGACGATCTGCTGCACGGTCTGGCGGCCGATGTCCTTCACTGCAATTTCCCACGTGGCGGGCAGCTTCTTGTCGCCCAGCGCGCGCGTGGCGATGAGGCCGTAGCGCTCGCCGATCTCGGCGTCCAGCCCGTTTGCTATGGCGTTTTCGCGCTGATAGTTGATCGCTATGCGCTTGGCCTCGCGTCGGCGGCCGTCCCGGGCCTGGCGCTTCATGGTCTCGTAGCGGCGCATGTCGATCTCGCGCAGCGGTGTGAGCAGACCCACGTCGAGCAGCCCTTCCGGCGACCGCGCGCGCAGCGGTGCGCCCTTGGGGCGCTCTGCGCGCACCAGCACACGACCGCCTTCGGGGATGCTGCGCTCGATGCCATCGGCGCACACCGGCTCGGCCTCGAACATCAGACGCGAGGGCTGGTAGACCAGCGAGTCGGACAACTGGCGCACGAGCAGCGCGCCGGACTTCGAGATTTTCACGAAGCCGCGACCGTTGAGCCATTCTTCGGCCTGCAGGCGCACCGCGAGCGCGGGAATGTCCGTGCCGCGCGTCACCGCGAAGTAGACGTGCACGCCGCGCAACCCCTTGTCGCCGACGTAGGACGACGACGAGGGGCGCGCCACGCGCGTGACGTGGGCCAGCCAGGGGTGACACGCCTCGAGCGCATCGAGCACGGCATCGAGCGACTGAAAGCCGCCGGTGTCGACGTCCACGTCGATCGGGCACAGCGCCGGGCCGGGCGACCAGTCGAACGTAGCGTTCGTGCGCGCGACGGCGTGCAGGTTGAAGTCGGCCCGCGCTCGCGTGGTCAGCGCCGAATCGCCAGCGCGCGGTAGGCCGCACGTGATGGCCTGATTGGGCGCTAGGCTGCGCAAAGCGCCGTCCAGGTGTGACACGTCCTCGATGGTCAGCGCGCGCGCCGCGCCCTCTGTCATGTGGGCGATGGCGCTGCTTGTGACCCGACCGTGTTCGTCGAGGGCGAAGCGCTTTGTGAGGTCGCACGAGTGCGAGGTGATCTGTGTAAAGCGGATATCGGTCAAGGTTCGCGGCTTTCTTTGGAGGTGTGAGCATTGTCCTACCAGTTGGCAGGATTGCGCATTGAAAAGTTCTATCGGGCGGCGCTGGTGATAGCCGTTCTGAGCTGCTCGTGGTTTGATCGATTCAAGCTGGCACGATCCTTGCTTTGAATGACACATGACACAATGACACTAGTATTTAACTTATTCTTAGAAATATAGAATCATAGTTAATCCTCTTTAAGTATGTATTTTGAGTTGGCAGATACTTATGGAAAATGGTGTCCTGTCAGTCATTGTGTCATGGCAAGTTAGCGGGCACTGCGCTACAAATCGGTTGACTGTGCTTTGTAGGTGCGCTACATTCGCTTTACATTCATCACCAACCGTAAGAAACCTATGTCAAATCCGCAAGTTGTGCACTCAATTCTGTCGTTCTCGGGGCGCAAGCGCTGGAAAATGTGCCCGATCAGCGTCCAAATGAGCAAAGGCATGCCCGACAGCTCCGGGCCCGCCGCGGCAGAAGGCACGCTGGCCCACCTGGTCGCCGAGCATTACGTGAAGCAGCACTTCGCGCTGCCCGGCGCACCGGCAGCCGGTGCAGTCGCTCCAGAGCAGGTGCCCCCGCCTGACCTGGACCTGAAGGGCGTCACCATCGAGCGCTGGAACGAAACGATGCGCCACCACGGCCGCGGCTACCGGGACTTCATCAAATCGCTGATCCCCGACGGCCAGACCGGACATGTCGCCATTGAGCAGCGGGTGGCCATCGGCTCGATCTCCGATCAGCTTTTTGGCACCGCTGACTGCCTGGTGTGGCTGCACGACACGCGGCATCTGCTCGTGGTCGATTACAAGTACGGCTTCGCCGACGTGGATGTGGGCACCTACGACGAACCGAACGAGCAGCTTGCGGCCTATGCGGTGGCTGCTGCTGAAGGGATCACCGCAGGCAAGGACTGGCGTGTCGAGAAAATCACGCTCGCCGTGTACCAGCCCCGCCGCCCGCTCGCCGCACCGTCGCAGACGCTGGACCTTGACGCCGCTTGGTTGACGCTCGAGCGCGCAAAACTGACGCGCGAGGTGGCCGCCGTCGCCAACCCCGGCGCGCCGGTGCCGGGCGACCACTGCCGGTACTGCAAGGGCAAACCGAAGTGCCCGGCGCTGCACAGCTCGATGGCGACCGCCCTGGCCGCCTACGCCGGCGAGCGCAACCTGCTGGACATGCCCGAAGATGACATCGTGCAGCTGTTCGCCGCGCGCACGGCCTTCAAAGCATTCTGGGAGGACGTCGAGGAGCGCATCGACCAGCTCGTGAAGGCCGGGCACAAAAACCTGACGGTCGACACGAGCGCGGGCAAGCGGATGTGGAAGGACAAAAAGGCCGCGACCGAGACTCTGCTGGCCATGAACCGACTCGACCTGCTGCAGCCGCTCGCACTGTCCGACGCTCTGCCGATCCTCCCGCCTGAGTTCCACGCCGAACTGGTGACGACCAGTAAGCCCTCGCGCACGATTCGCGTCGTCGAGGTGCAGTCGCCGAGCGCGATTGCCACGATGTTCAAGAATTACGCGAAAAGTGTTTGACACTGAATTAACCTAGCCGCATAATCGATCCTGCGCGTGCCTCCCGGCGCTATACGGAGGTTCTTCAACCTAAACTGAAAGTTCTCATGTCTCAAAATCTGATCGATCACGTCGCCATCCTGACCCATTCGGCACTCGCGCAGGCCGTCCCGAACAAGCTCAAGGGCGGCCGCATGGAGTTCTACGCCGTCGTGGCCTTCCCGCCGGCTGCCGGCGGTGTGCTGCACGAGCTCTGCAAGTCCACCGGTGCCATGGGCCCGGGCGTGCAGGTGGGTGTCGAAACGAACGCTTCGCGTAAGGCGCCCATCCCCGGCATCCCCGGCGATTGGTTCGTCGTGCGCGGCGCAACGCAGTTCGCCCCGTTCATTGCCGACGAAACCGGCACCCAGCTCGACCAGAGCAACCCGGACCACGCCGCGAAGATCCGTTCGCAGTTCTACGCGGGCAAGCGTGTGCGCGCTTCGTTCTCCCCCTACGCATGGAACCACGCCACGGGGGGTAAGGGCATCTCGTTCAACGTGGACGGCATCATGGCCGTCGAGGACGGCGAGCGTCTGGCGGTTGGCAACGGCGAGATGCTGAACGCCTTCGCGCAGCACGCGCAGGCCCCGGCGGCCAGCGGCGGCGCGGCCAACCCGTTTGCGGGCGCACCGGCCGCGTCGCCCGCACCCACCCCGGCACCCGCAGCCAGCGCGAACCCTTTCGCCCAAGCCCCGGCGGCCAGCGCGAACCCTTTCGCACAGGCCACCTGACCGCGCGATAGCCCTGCAAGAAGCCCGTCAGCCGCCCGCTGGCGGGCTTTTCTACGATGACCCCTAACCACCCTACACGGACCGTCAATCTCGTGCTCCCATGGCCGCCATCGGTCAACCGGATATGGCGCGCAGTGCTCGGGCGCATCGTCCTGGCCGAGGTGGCGCGCCGCTACGGCATCAAGTTGGCCAACGCGCTGCCGACAGGTCCCGTCGATCCGTTACGCGGCCGGCTGTTCGTGACCATGCTCATGTGCCCGCCGGCCGGGCTCAAGAATCGCCGGCACGACATCGCGAACCGCGAAAAATGCCTGTGCGACGGCCTGACGAAACAACGGGTCTGGCTCGATGACAGCCAGATCGATATGATGCTCATCGCGCGTGGCGCGCCCTGCGACGAGGGCCGCGTCGAGATGCTGATCCAGGAGATGCCCGAATGACCCCGTTGAACATGCCTCCGCGCACCGTGGACCACTGGCTGAACATCCTTCGCGCTTGCGGCGTAGCCGTCGCGACGATCGATCTATGGGCGCCGATCTTCGCCGAGGTAATCCGGCGCGACACGTTCACGGCCGGCGACGCCGACCTCGCCGACTTCCTGCCGACCATCCTGCACGAGTCGGCCATGCTGACGCGGCTCGAGGAGAACCTGAACTACACGCCCGAGGCGCTCGTGGCGACTTTCGGCGCGGCGCGCATCTCGCCCACGCAGGCGCAGGCCGTCGGGCGCATCGCAGGCAAGCAGGCCGCCGACCAGCGCGCAATCGCGAACATCGTCTACGGCGGCGAGTGGGGGCGCAAGCACCTGGGTAACATCCTGCCCGACGACGGATGGCGGTACCGGGGCCGCGGTCCGATCCAGATCACCGGCGCCGACAACTACCGGCGCGTGGGCGACCTGGTGGGCCAGAACCTCGAAGGCATCCCCGACTTGCTCGCGCAGCCGCGCTTCGCGCTCGAGGCGTGCATCGCCTGGTGGGAGGACCGCATCCCCGACAGCATGCTCGGCGAGACGACGAGCATCCGCAAGCGGGTCAACGGCGGCACGCTGGGGCTCGCCGAAGTGCAGAAACTCACGCGCACGCTGCGCCCGATACTGGAGATCAACCATGGGTGAAGGCTTCGACTGGAAAGCAACCATCGGCGCCGTGGCGCCAGGGCTTGCAGCAGCCCTCGGCGGCCCGCTGGCCGGCGCGGCCGTGAAGGTCATCGCCGACAAGGTGTTCGGCAACCCGAACGCCACGGAGGCCGATCTGGCCTCCGCACTCGCGGCGGGCACGCTCACGGGCGACCAGATCAAGGCGCTCAAGCAGGCCGAAATGGAAATGCAGGTTGAGATGGCCCGCATCGATCAGGCGTCCGAGGCTGCCTTCCTGGCCGACACCGACAGCGCGCGAAAGCAGACCGTAGCGCTGGCCGAGGCCGGCAGCAGCATTGCGTGGGCGCCGGTGGTGATCAGCGCGCTCATCGTGGGCGGCTTCTTCACCTGCGTCTACATGCTGTTCCTGGTCGAACGCAACTGGGACGAGCGCACCGCGAACCTGCTGAACGTGCTGTTCGGTGCGCTCACCGTCAGCTTCACCCAGGTGGCCAACTACTGGCTCGGCAGCTCGGCCGGCTCGAAGCGTTCAGGCGACGCGTTGCGCAAGATCGCAGAGCAACCCGGGAAGCTCTGAGCCTCAGGGCTTCTCGGGCGCAGGCTGCATCGACACCGGCGGCGCACAGACCCCGGCGGATTTGTCGCACAGGCGCGTGACGGCGGCGTCCAGGCGCGCGACGGTCTGCGAGACCTGCGCGAGCTGCACCGTGGCATCAGCGCGCAGGTTGCGCGTCGTGAAGAAGATGGCGCCCGAGGCGAACAGGTTCGCCAGGGTCAGAACCAGCAGGAAGCCGGCCAGATTGCGTTGCGTGTCGACGCTCATTGCGAGTTCGCTTTCTTGTCGTCGGGTAGGGTTTCCACCTTAGCACCGTCCGGCAGGATTGGCGTGTTAGACGGCGTATCAGTTGTACGCCGCGGAAACTTCGCGCCCAGGCGCGTCTCGATGAGCTTCTCGAGGTAGTCGATCGTGCGTGCGGCGCCGAGCCAGCCCGAGACGCCCACGAAGGCGTAGGTCAGATCCTCACTCACGCCCGTCGCGCGGCAGAACTTGGCCACCAGGAAGCCCACGAAGCCCGCGCCGCAGGCGGCCAAGAGGGCGGTTTGCCAGCTGGAGACCTCGCGGCGCATCAGCGCTCCGATGAGGCCGCCGAAGAAGGCGAGCGCGGCCTGCGCGGCGGTTGCGTACCACTCATCGAAGTCGAATTTCATGTTGGAGCGACTGGCCACTCGATCGCGTCCGGGAAGCCCGCCTGCAGCTCGATGCGGTTGAGGTCCACGCGGTACTGCTTCCACTCGGTGAGTGCCGCTACCTCGTCGCCGGTTTCGACGTCCAGGTCGACGGCATCCTGCAGCGGCGCGATGCGCAGCGCCGCGACGGCGAGCAGCGCGTCACGCTGCGCGAGCACCTCGTCGGCTGTGGGCGCCGGCACGGGCGGCGGTTCGCGCTCGGGCGGGTTCGGCTCGCTCTCGGGGTCGTAGGGCCGCAGTGCGGCGACGAATTCCGGCGTGAAGCGGGCTTCGATGGGCACCTCGGTGCCGTCGTGCTCGCAGGGCTCGATGACCTCGCCGGTCGGGGAAATGTAGAACTGCATCATGCAAACTCCCGGATGATGACGATACCGGCCGCGCCGGCACCGCCTGTAGCCGTGCCGCCGCCGCTGTTCACGACGACGCCCGAGCCGCCGCTGCCGGCGTTGACACCCGGCGCGCCGTTGACGTTGATGGTCGGGCCATTGCCGCCCGAGCCGAACAGGCTTCCGCCGCCGGCACCGCCGATAGCGGTCGTGCCCGACTGGGCTACCGTGACGTTGGGCGCGGCGCCCTGCGTGCTGCTGACGTTGCCGCCCGTGGGCGCTACGGCAGGGGCGCCATTGCCGTTCAGGGTCGGAGGTACCTGGTTCGCGAGCGTGCCCGCCAGCGTGCCGCCCGGGGCCGTCACGAGCGCGCCCACCGACGACGAGCCGCCGACCGTGCTCGCGCCACCGACACCCCCCGCCGAGCCGAGCCCGACCGTGATGGCTACCGGCCCGGCGCCGAGGGCTGCGGCAGTGAGCAGTGACCGTGCATAGGAGCCGGCACAGCCTGGAGCGCCGAGCGACACATTGCCGGCCGCGGCGCCGGTTGCACCAGCACCGCCCGAGCCGGCGCCCTGCACCTCGATGTCCGCGAACGACAGACCCACCGTGGGCGTGTAGGCGCCTGCACCCGTGGGCGTCGGCGCGCCGCCGTTGACGCTGACGTTCTGCACGCCGGCAATGCGCAAGTAGACGAGCGTGCGCAGCAGGCGGCCCGATGATTGCAGCAGCGCGTTGAGGTTCGTGCCGTCGCCCCACAGGATCTGCGTGCCGCCGCTTTGCGGCACGACGACGCCCGCACCGGCGGCGGTCTTGCACGTGACGGAGAACGCCCCCGTGCAGTTGTTGATGATGCTCCAGTCCTTGAGCCAGTCCGGGAAGATGATCTGGATGTTGCCCGTGAGCGCGCCGGCCAGCCGGATCGTGCCCTTGGCCGCCTGCGCTGGCGTCAGCGTGACGTTGGCATTCGTGAGACCCGTGAGCGACGTGGAGCCGTAGGCGTAGCCCGGCACCCAGGCCGTGCCCACGGTGTCGGGGTTGTTCGTGTTGTTGTCGGCGCCGCTGATCCACTCGCCCTGCAGGTCCGCAGACGTCACGACGGCGCCCTGCGGATACCCGCCGATGTTCGCGTTTGTGGCCCATGCTGCATCGAAGGGCAGCGCGCCGCCGGCCAGCATCCACCACGCGACGCGCGCGACCTGGTTCATGGCGCCGTTGAAGTCTTCGCCCTCCGGCGGCACTCCGCCCGATTCGGGCGGTTGCATGGTCAGCGGCGGGAAGCCGAGCGACTGGCTGGCGCGCGCGGGGTTGGGCGTCGTGACGGGGATTTCGACCTTTGCCGCGTCATCAGCGGCAAAGGGCTTGTACCACTTCAGGGGGAGCTGAGAATTTTGCATGTGTTCACCTTAGCCGTAGCTATCGCCGTAGTCTAAACCGTAACCCGCGCCCGGCGTCGGCGGGAAAGGCTGGTAGAAGGGCGCCTGCGACCAGGGCGCGACGAAGTTGGGGTTCGCGCCGACGTTGGCGGTCGCGAAGCCGAAGAAGCCACCGGAAGGCGGCGCACCGTAGATGAAGTGCCCGTTCGTGCCGGCTGGCTGCGGGAACAACCCCGATTCGATGATGGCGCGCTCAATGGGCGTCGGATCGAACTCGAAGTGGTACCCGATGTTCATCGGGTGATTGATGTCGTAGCCGACGTAGCATTTGCCGCGGTCGCCGAACATCGCGCGCATGAGCGAATTGAGCGAGCCGCAGTCGCATGAGGCGATGTTCGCCGCAGCCTTCACGAGCAGCAGCTTGCGGTAATAGACGTCATCCAGCGCGTACGACACCGTGCCGCCGGCCTGACCCCCGTAGAACGGTTTCGTGCTCCAGGGCCACCAGTTGGTGCCCGGCGCGCCGCCGATGTCGAAACCGAAGTTCTCGCCAGGCTCGGCCACGATCTCCAGGTAGCGCGAGCGCCCGAGGATGCGGCCCCAGATGTCCAGGCCGAACCCGACCGCAGTCGAAATGTCCCAGACGTTGTAAAGGAAGTCCGCCGAAAACTGCGTCAGGTCGACCCACTGGTCGAACGACTCGAGCAGCTGCAGCAACGTGACGGAGTTCGAATACTGCTTCTGGACGGTGGGCCCGAGGTAACCGGTGGTCATGCCGGGCGCCTCAGACCGTCACGCGATTTACAGTGACATTCAGCACGGCGCACACGGGCTGCTGATCGATGCCGAAGGTCAGCGCAGTGCCCGAGGCCGGTGCCGCGGCTAGGCCGATGAAGATCGACACGGGTGTGACGTTCTCGACGGCGAGCAGCGGCGCGGCGTAGGTCGCGGCGATGACCTGGCCACCGATGCGCGCGCGGCCGATGTTGATCGTGCCGTCCGGCGACGTGTAGCCACTGGCAAAGGCCGAGGCGACCGCCTGCTGCACGAGCGAGATGTAGTTCGCCGGCAAGGATGGCAGGTCCGCGACGTTCACGGTGAAGTAGACCTGCGTGGGCGGGCGGTCGTGCATGAAGCGGATCGGATACGCCGGAAACGGCTCGCTGTAGCCCTCGGTATCCTCGACGATCACCGTCACCGTGTCCTGGATCGAGAAGCCGCAGCCGCAGTCGATTTTCGACCAGATGGCTTGCGCGATGGCCTCGATGTCGCCGCCGGTCACGTTGATGCCGATGGAGTGCGCGGGGATCGGATAGGCCGTCGAGCCGGCGGCGATGGCTACGTCCGAACCGTTGTTGTAGACGTAGACGTCCGACACGCCGGTCACATTCGCGATGGCTGCGCGGATGGCCTGCGGCGTGCCTTTGCCGCCGATCTGCACGCTGTCCGCGCGCCGCGTCTCAAAGTCTGCGCGTCCCTCGACATCGCGGCCGGGCACGCTGGGCGCGGCGTTCGTGACGCTCTCCCACCCTGGTACCTGCTGGTAGATGCGCAGATCGTCCACGCCGGCCACGGGCAGCGCACCGGGCACCGTCGCCTGGAAGGCTACTTCGCCGGCGCCGGTGGGGTCGAACGTGACGGGTGCGACAGAGGCCCAGATGGTGCCGTCGCTGGAGCGCACCTGCGAGCCCTGCGGCAACACCGCGCCTACGATGCCGCCGACAGCACCCGACACGTAGGCATAGGTCGCCTGTTGGCGCGTGAGGAAGTAGATGCGGCCCAGCGCGTCCTGATAGGCGCCCGAGCTGGTCAGTGGGTCCACGTTCGCGATGAGCTGCGCGAGCATGGCCTGGAATGCGGCCACCATGTAGGCCTGCGAGCTGGCGAGCTGCCCCTGGGGCGTCGTCAGCTCGGTGCTGAGCGTCTTGCCGGTCGCCTGGAAGGCTGCAACGTAGTCGGCCAGGACGCCCTGGAGAATCGCCTGCTCGCTGGCCGTGACCAGGCCAGTCGGCGTAAACTGCGGGAGGGGTACGCTGGTCGTGGCGGGCATGGCCGCGATGATAGCAGGCGCCTGCGCGCGCGGCTACTTGGGCAGCTCTCCCTCGGCCGGCTTCTGGCCCGAGATGGCGGAATTGAGAGGCTTGGCGCCGTCGAAGAAGTTCGGAAGCGGGTGCCACGAAGACTTTGTTGCCGCAGGCGAAAGAAAAACCTTCCGAAGGTTGAAGAGAACCCAGGCCGCCGATGGTGACAATGACTTCCAATTCGCGTAGTGACTGGCTTCGTTTCTTCCGCCTCTCGGGAATTCGCAGCACGGGGGGAAGAGCCGGCCACCGAACGGGCAAAAGTCATCGCTCAGGTGAATGGCGTTGCACGAGGGGCACATCCATGCGCCACGCTCGAAAAGCGCCGAGTGGGTGTAGATCGAGTTGAAGCCCTTCGCCAAGCCTTGTTTGAGTTCGGCGGCATAGGCTGCGTGTTTTTTCTCCAGCATCACGCACCCTCCTTAACAGCCGCTTGCGAAGGCGTTGGGTGTACAGGCCTCAACTCCATCCACTCGAATCCCGCTGAGTTTTTGCATAGCTCGCGATATTCAGTGCCGCAGGGCTCCCAACCATCCCATCCATTTTTGTGGTCTGTGTAAGCCGTTCTAACCGCCCAATAGGTTCTAACCGTCCAACTGGCTTGATCAACGAACTGCAAGGGTGCAGGGGCGTCCTGCTGCACGGGCGCGGCGAGAGACGCAAGATAGGCCTCCAGTGATGCGAACCACGCCATACGGGTGTCGTGATTGTTCGGGCCCTTGCCGAGCCACCACGTCTCTTGCAGCAGGTCATTGAGCAACGGGTATTTCGTCGTGAAACCCGGCGACTCGTTCTCAGCCTGCACGGGCGCGGGCTGGGCGAGGGCGGCGCAGGGCTTGCCGCTGTTCGGGCAGATGGGGCCGAAGTCTGCGCAGTCTCGGCACATAGGCGCAGCGGTAGGGCCGGCCGGCGTCGCTGCGGTCTGCGTGCCGGCAAAGGCGACGATGGTTCGGATGCGGGACAGCGGTGAGTCAGCCAGGTCTACCTCGGGCCATTCGTCCACGACAGCACGCACCTTGCGAATGACTCGCAGGTACTTCACTGCCCGAGAGCCTTCGCTATCAGCCAACGCCTTCGCTTCGACCAGAGCATCCTCCATTGCCGCTGGTGCTGCCTCGGGTGAGGCGGATATGGGCAAGTGGTAGTAGCTGCCACGCCATGTAATCCTGTCGCAGTGGCTTGGCACGGGCTGGACGAATGCGAGTTCGTGGACCGGGGTTCCAGCACCCGTCTCCGCCCAAGCGTATAGCTTGTGCTCACCGTCGGGCAACTTGTTTGCGCCCGCCTCCCAGCGAACCGCAACGTTCGTTCTGCCAAATGCATCTGATCCCCCGATGCATCGTCATCACTGGTTCAATGAACTGCACCATTGCCACTGGCGCCCCATCGGGAGAGGCAGCGAGCATGGCGAGGTAGACGGCTCGCGGGTCATCCCACGAATGGATGTTGTCTCGGCCGTATGCACCATAGTTATGGCCTGCGCGCAACATCTCTTCAGTCGGCTCCAGCGGCACCAGCTTCCACGCTGCCGCCACTACCTGCTCGGGCGCTACGGGGGCGGTGTTGAGTTTGTCGTTCATGGTGGGCTTTCAGTGTTCGAGCGGTACAAGTTCGAGCCCGCAGTCGGCGAGCGCAACGAAGGCGGCCTGCTGGGCTTGGCGGTCCTCGAAGATGTTGCGAATCAGCAGTTCGCCCTCGGCGCCTTCGTACACGATGACGTCGACGCCGCGCAGGAAGTCGCGGGTGTCGACGTGCGTCAGGGCGAGGTTGGGTTCTTCAGGCATGCAGGTCTCCGGTTAGGTGGTGAGTGGATTCTAACCGGAAACTTTCGGCAATGTCAACTAGTTGTGCGGCCCGTCCGATTCGCCCGGCACGGTCTCTACGTGGTGCTCGTGCGTGTTCAACGCGGCGTTCGGCACGATGACGTCCTCATCGGCGATCAGGTTGCGCACCTGCAGGTCGCCCTGCAGCTGGTACGTGCTGCCAGGAAGCACACCAGTGCCGAGCAGCCCACCGTTGAGCGTCATGAACGCATTCACGATGAAGCCGCCAGGTGCGGTGAGCGTGGTGGTCGTGCCCGACTGCAGGTCCGTCGTGGTTCCCGACTGCACGCTCACCGACGTGTCGGCCGCGATCGTGGTCGAGGTGCCAGAGTGCAGGTTGATCGCTTCGCCGGCGTCCAGCGTGATCGATTCGCCCGCCGTGATGTTGATCGACGCGGGCGAGTGAATGTCGATGCCGCCGGCCTCGGGCTGGAAGCGCACGTACTGCGTCGGCTCGGGGTTGAGCACGCCGCCGATGTAGAGCGCGTCCGCGATGTCGTGGCGCCGGTCGGTCGCCGGCGGCCCCTGCGTCGTCGTGGCCTTCACGCTGGTGATGTCGCGCTCAGCGAAGTTGGCTAGGCCGATGTCCCCCGCGGCCGGATCGAGCACCACCGCGGACGGGCCGCCCTGGTAGCGCATGAAGGGAACGTTGTAGATAGGCGTCTGTGCGATGACCTTGCGCGCGGTGTCGGTCTCCTGCACCAGCGGCAGTACGTCCACGAAGCCCACCTTGCCGCTCGTGGGGCGCACGGCCAGCACGCGCACCAGCTGCGTCGTGTGCACGCGCCCGAGCATGCGCCCGATGATGAATTCCTGCTGGCGGCCCTCGTCGAACTGGTCCTCGAAGCTGGGGAGGTAGGGGAAAGCGCTCATGGTCAATTCTCTCCGTTGCCTTTGGCGCCGAAGGCGTTCGATGCGACACCCGTGGTCCACTGGCCGCCAGGCAGGTTCACGTCGAGCTGGTGCGCGACGACCGCAGCCACCCACTTCGTGCGGTTGATGAAATCGAAGTCGGTCACCTGCACGTCCAGCGGCGCACCGGGGCGCAGTCGCGGGTTGAAGACGGCCGAGAACTGCAGCCCGCTGCTCGAATAGACCGGGTAGCCCTGCAGGCCGGTGTCGGCCGCGATGCGAATGGCGTCCTCGTTGAAGGGCGCCTTCGAGCGGCGCACGATCAGGCGCTGCAGGTTGCAGAACCACGTCAGCTCGTCGTAGTGGCGCAGCAACGTCGAGACCTGCTCCAGTGGCGAGCCCGTGACGTGCACGTCGGTGAGCTGGTAGCGCGGCGCGGTCTCGCTGTAGTCGAGCGAGAAACCCTGTGGCTGGATGATGTTGGTCAGCGCGTCCGGCAGCGCGACGGGCCCGGTGCCCGAGGCGTAGGGGCTGGCCGTCGTGTTCATGAGCACCATGGACGCGTTGGCCTCGATGGTGAGCTTGACCTGCGGCATGCCCGAGGCGTCCACCGCCGACCAGGTGATGATGCCCTGGAACAGCGGCACGAAGTCCTTGCCGTCCCAGACGTCGATCGACAGCGAGTCGGTGTTCTGCGGTGTGAGCGTCTCCATCCAGAGCCTGGCGATCTGGTTCATGGATGCCAGCGGCACGCCGAAAATTTCCACCTTAGCGTTGCCGTACTGCTTGCCGCCCTGGCGCAGCGAGATGCGCTGGCGGTGCTGCTCGAAGGTGTAGCTGTGCTCGGTCTGCTTGCCGGCGTTGTCCGGCCGCGTGACCTTCACGGTGGTGCGTGCGCGTCGCTCAACGAAGGGGTTGTAGGACAAGCGATTCTCCAGTCTTTGAACAGCGCCTGCACCTTGGGCGCCAACGCCGGCGTCTCGCTGATGAGGTAGAGCGCGCAGCGGATCAGATCGTCCTCGTCGGCGCCGTCACGGTCAGCCAACCGCAGCGCGGACAATGGATTGTAGGCGCACAGCGGCGAGCCGGGCCTGTGCTGGTAGTGGTAGCCGCCGCACCTGCACAGCTTGTGTCCGCTGGCCTGCACGTGGCGTGTGAACAGGTCGCGCGTCGTGCGCCGGGTGCGACAGTCAGGGCAACGCAAGGTCATCGGGCACTGTGTCACCGAACTTTGACGCAACGTAGGCGCGCATTGCGGCGATGAGCGGTGTCTTCCCGTATTCATTCGGGCGGTCGCCAGCGCGACGCCGGGCGCCCCATTCGTTGCGGGCGTAGAACTCGATGTCGAATTGCCCGCGCTCGATGATCGGGCCGCCAAGTGCCCAGTCGGTGGACGGCATGAACGGGCCGTACTCGCCGCGCGCGAGCAAGTGCGCCCGGCAGATGTCCCCCATGCCCGGCAGATGTCCGAGCGTAGGGCACAGGCCAAGGCCCTGTGCCACCCAGTAGTCGAGCAACGCGCCCGTGAGGTTGGCGGTCTTCATGGCCGCAGCACCATGCGAAAACGCGGGTCGTTGCGGCCCGACAGCGTGCGCTCGAGGTACGGCAGGCCGTACATCAGCATCGAAGCCGCGTAGGGCGTGGTAGCGAGAAGCTGACCGGTGCGGCCGTTCCACAGCGCGAAGATGGCCTCGGGCGGCAGCGCGCGGCGCAGGTCGGTCATCATGCCTTCCATCACCTTGTCGAGCATGCCGGTGTTCGCCCGGGCCGCCGCGTCGTAGCTGCGCACCACGCGGTAGAAGGTCGCGACGTGCTCGGGCGACACCCACACGCCATGCTCGCCCTGGAACCAGCCCTCGCGGCGCAGCTGCGCGCCCACGCCCTGGCGCGTCGTGCATGCCTTGTCCGACGTCGCGCCGGTGCCGCCTTGGCACACCTCGTTGAGCGTGCGCCAGTCCGCGAGCGTGTCGGCGCGCGCTGAGCGCACGAAGCCCCAACCGAGCAGCAGGCCCAGCACGAGACCGATCAGGACGAAGCGCAGGAACCGCGTGTTGCGGCCGGCGGGTGCGGCGGCGCGCTGGCGGCGTTCCGCCGCAGCGTGCACGCCTTCGGCGTGACCGAGGCGATAGGCCGGCGAGCCGAGCACGGCGCGATGCTCCGATTTAGCCGTGTAGCCGGCGGCGAAACC